>Ga0208300_100108_pt1 | contig 91482 bp, 71 predicted proteins | sample 23_taG_FD_184096 | JGI IMG/M metagenome (GOLD analysis project Ga0208300, IMG submission 184096) | Marine viral communities from Cariaco Basin, Caribbean Sea - 23_WHOI_OMZ (SPAdes) (version 2) | ecosystem: Environmental > Aquatic > Marine > Oceanic | place: Caribbean Sea: Cariaco Basin...
AGGATTGGATCAAGGTTTATAACACCGAAAGACCCCATGATTCACTTAATGATATGACACCTGCTGAGTACAGGCAGGTGGCTTAATTATTCTACGATGATGTTGTGTTAAGAATGGGGTATTTACACAATGTATATGTAAGAACATCGTCTTCTTTAATATGATTCTCAATCAAGGAAATCGATTTATATATTTTCTCAAATCTAAGCTTGATCTCTTCTAGTAGACTGTCTTTTTCCTCGCCTGCATATAGATGGATACTAAACATAAACTGTGCTTTTATAACTTCTAAGTTTGATGGTTTCTTCCCTCTATTGTTTTGGAAGATAAACATTTGAATAGCTTCTGCCTCATCTTTTACAGGATGAGTTGTACATGACGATTTCTCGATTATCTCTAATAGCTCTAGCAAGTAAGCTTCACTTTTGTCAGAAAGGTAAGAAGAGAAAAATTCAAATGCTTTAACTATTCTCTTAGCAGACTCTGTTTCAAGCATGAACTTATTGATACCTTTATGATTAATGACATAGTCAATAAATAGTTGTTTATCATAATCTACGGTTATGAACCTATAAATAGAAGAGCCTCTAATAATCATATCCTCTTTAGATATGATCTCGTATTCATTTAATTCTCTAATGGATTTTAGCTTATGAAATAGTGCAGACAAGAAGATGACTATTGTTGTTAATCTTTGCTGACCATCAATTACTCCGAAAGTACTATCTGTCTTTTCTTCAAAAAGAAAATGTCCAAAATAGTACCTAGATTCTGTGTTACTTCGATGGTAATCTTCTATGTCAGATAAGAACGTATTGACTTGCTTTGGAGGTTTAGAACTATCTTCTTCAGTGTCCCATGAGTATGCTCTCTGATATGACGGAACAAATATACAATTTCCTGCTAACATTTTCCGTACTGTAGTGGATGCTTCCATGTGATTGACCTTATATATTTTGAATTATCGAACCAGAGTTGGGTACGTTATATTACATCTGTATTATGAGAGTTTAGATATTTAATATAGCACTTACTTTAATATTCAGCATTAGTTTGGTTTGTACGGTTAAGATGCCTTGATTGTGAAAAAATAAAAAAGGCCATCCCACTCAGGACGGCCTTTTTCTAATTTAAAAACTCAAAACAATTTATGATGCTTTATCCAGCATTGGCTTTAAGAACTGACCAGTGAACGATTCTTTGGTATTCGCCACATCTTCTGGCGTACCTTCAGCGATAATCATACCGCCATTTTTACCGCCTTCAGGACCCAAGTCCACAATCCAGTCCGCGGTCTTAATCACATCCAAGTTATGCTCAATCACCACAATGGTGTTGCCCTTATCACGTAAGGTGTGCAGGATGTTGAGCAGCTTATAGATATCGTGGAAATGCAGACCAGTGGTCGGCTCATCCAAGATATACAGCGTCTGACCGGTATCACGCTTGGCAAGCTCACGTGCCAGCTTCACACGCTGCGCTTCACCGCCCGATAAGGTCGGTGCAGATTGACCTAAGCGGATATAGCTTAAGCCCACATCCATCAGCGCTTGCAAGCGGCGATGAATCGGCGGAATGGCTGAGAAGAACTCAGTGGCATCCTCAACCGTCATATCCAGCACTTCAGCGATGCTCTTGCCCTTGTAATGAATCTCAAGCGTCTCACGGTTGTAGCGCTTGCCATGACAGATATCACACGGCACGTACATATCCGGTAAGAAGTGCATTTCCACTTTAATCAGGCCATCACCCTGACAGGTCTCACAGCGTCCGCCTTTGACGTTAAAGCTAAAGCGGCCGGCTTTATAACCACGGGCTTTGGCCTCTTGGGTCTGTGAGAATAAGTCACGAATTGGCGTAAACACACCGGTATAGGTCGCTGGGTTAGAGCGAGGCGTACGCCCAATCGGGCTTTGGTCAATATCGACCATCTTATCTAGATACTCAAGACCAGTAATGCTGTCGTATTTATCGGGAATTAAGGTCGAGGCGTTATTTAACTGAGTGGCAGCAAGCGGCATCAAGGTGCGGTTAATCAGTGTTGATTTGCCTGAGCCTGATACCCCTGTGACACAGGTAAAGGTACCGATTGGAATGGTCAAATCCACATCTTGTAAGTTGTTGCCGTTGGCGCCTTTTAGCTCAATTTGCATCGGCACAATGTTTTTCGCTTTTGGCTTTTTGTTCTTCGCTTCTTTTGCCGCAGCGGCAGCCTTGGCTTTGCCCATTGGCATAATGCGCGCTTTTTCTGGCGGATTATTTAGATCAATGGTTTTGGCTTTGTGACGCACTTTGGGAATGGCAATCTCTTTTTTACCGGACAGATACTGACCGGTTAGCGACTCTTCCACATCCATAATCTCTTGCATCGTGCCTTGGGCAATCACATGACCGCCATGCACACCGGCACCGACACCGATGTCAATCACGTGGTCGGCTTGGCGAATGGCATCTTCATCATGCTCAACCACCAATACGGTGTTGCCCAAGTCACGTAGGCGAGTTAGGGTCTGAAGCAGACGGTCATTGTCACGTTGGTGCAGACCAATAGACGGCTCATCGAGCACATACATCACGCCCATGAGACCCGCACCAATTTGGCTGGCCAGACGAATACGCTGAGCCTCACCGCCTGATAAGGTTTCAGCAGAGCGAGCAAGGTTAAGATAATCTAGACCGACGCTGACTAGGAAGTTTAAACGCTCGTTAATCTCTTTAAAGATTTTTTCACTGATTTCGCCTTTGGCGCCTGACATTTTTAAGTCGGCATAATAATCTGCGGCATCGCCAATCGACATTTGCACGATATCAGCAATGCCTTTGTCATCGACACGCACGTTACGGGCAATCTCATTAAGACGTGCGCCATCACAGACGTTACAGGTGGTGTCAGCTAAGTATTTGGCCAGCTCGTCACGCACAAAGTTACTTTGGGTCTTGGCATAACGGCGCTCAAGATACGGCAGTACTCCTTCAAATGGGGTGGTCTTTTTGGTTTTACGGCCCCGCTCATCAGTAAAGTTAAATTCGACTTTCTCTTTGCCTGAGCCATTTAAGATAATATCGCGGTGTGCTTTATCCAGCTCTTGCCACGGGGTATCCATATCAATATTAAAATGATTGGCCACCGTGCTTAATAAACCAAAGTAATAAGCATGGCGCTTATCCCAACCATTAATCGCCCCTTGGTTTAAGGATTTTTCAGTATTGGTGACTAATTTGTCAGCAGAGAAGTATTGACGTTTGCCGAGGCCATCACAGGCAGGGCAGGCGCCATACGGGTTGTTAAAACTAAACAGGCGAGGCTCAAGCTCTGAGACCGCGCGGTCACAGACTGGGCAAGAATGCTTGGCGGACAATACTTGATCATCGCTATCTTGGTTTGACGCATCGGGATTGGGATTGCCATCCATATAATGCAAAATAGCCAAATCACCGCCTAAGCGCAGCGCCGTCTCTAAGCTCTCTGCCACGCGATTGCCTAAATCATCACGGACTTTAAAGCGGTCGACCACCACCTCAATGGTGTGCTTTTTATTCTTCTCAAGCGCCGGCAGCTCATCCATATCATAAACGTGGCCATCCACACGAACACGCACAAAACCTTGACCGACCAATTGCTCAAGCAGCACCACATGCTCGCCTTTGCGGTCACGAATCACAGGCGCTAAAATCATCAGCTTGGTGTCTTCAGGCAGCGCCATAATATCATCGACCATCTCAGTAATGGTCTGTGCCACCATGGGTAGGTTATGCACCGGACAAAATGGGGTGCCGACGCGGGCATAAAGCAGGCGCAGGTAGTCGTAAATCTCGGTAATGGTACCCACTGTCGAGCGGGGGTTGTGGTTGGTTGATTTTTGTTCAATGGCAATGGCAGGAGATAAGCCTTCGATGCTATCGACCTCAGGCTTGTCCATTTGTGATAAGAACTGACGCGCATACGCCGATAAGCTTTCGACATAACGGCGCTGGCCTTCTGCATACAAGGTGTCAAATGCTAAGGACGATTTACCCGAGCCTGACAAGCCGGTGATCACCACAAATTTATCACGAGGAATGTCAATGTCGATATTTTTTAGGTTGTGGGTGCGTGCGCCGCGAATCTTAATGTGTTCGTGTGCCATAGAGAGCCTTTTGTTATAAATTTAATAAGTAAGTAAATAAATAGGGGGTAATTGGGTTTATGGATGATGAGGTGATTTAATTGGGTTTGAAATACAAATTAGTTATAAAAGTAAGCGGAGTGCTATTGCCCCACTCATTTAATGCTCGGCCAATTTAATACCTAGTAATTGAGCCAACAATAGCCCAGTTACTCGCTAAGTTAAATAAGAGGTGAGTTTAATAAATGTATAGGTTAGTTAGAGTTTGTTTAGAGCAATAAATGCAGTATGAATAAGCTATTAATGGGTGTGATTTGGCCAAAATTCAAGAGCAAGCAGCGGCAAGATGGCTTAAATAGCGTTGCTAAAATTGAATACATGCACCGATACTTAACGGCAGATAAGGCAGCAGCCACTCATGTTGCAGAGCAGAAAAATGGTATAACCAAATTTGAGTATAATGTCGCTGCGCATAGCGGGAGTGAATCCATTATAATGGCACAGTTATTTGACAGTCATCACCCCATCATGTGGGTGCCGCTATAGTGGGAGCAATATGAATAGCATCGAGAAGCGAGCCATTGCCGGTATAGGTGGTATCTTTGCACTGCGTATGATCGGCCTATTTATGATAGTGCCGGTCTTTTCGGTTTATGGTAACAATTATGCCCATGCCACACCCTTATTAATTGGTTTGGCTGTCGGTATTTATGGGTTGGGGCAGGCCCTATTCCAAATCCCTATGAGTATGGCAGCGGATAAATTTCCGCGCAAGCCGATGATATTTTTAGGGCTATTATTATTTGCCATCGGCGGTGTGGTCGCTGCGACTGCCACTGATATTTATCAAGTCATTATCGGTCGAGCGCTGGCAGGTAGTGGCGCAGTCTCGGCAATTCTTATGGCATTATTGGCCGATGTGACCCGTGAGCAGCAGCGTACCAAGGCTATGGCCACTATGGGACTGACCATTGCGACTTCTATTATGCTGTCGTTTGCCATTGGACCGATGATGGTAGCCAGCCTAGGTATCTCTGGGCTATTTTGGTTGACCGCAGTATTTGCGCTGGTTGCCATGCTGCTGTTATTGTTTGTGCCTACCCCGCTTAGAGTACTGCGACACAATCTGGCCAATCAATCGATAGGGGAGCAGCTAAAAGAGGTGCTGCGTATTGGCGATTTAAACCGGCTGCATATCGGTATCTTTGCACTGCATTTAACCATGACTGCCATCTTTGTGATTGTGCCTCAGCAGTTGGCAGACGTGCTAGATTTGAGTGTGCGTCAACAGGGTATGGTGTATTTGCCGCTGCTGTTTATTGGCTTTGCCATTGCCATTCCCTTTATCATTATTGCCGAAAAAAAACGCAAAATGCGTCAGATATTCTTAGCGGCATTAACTGTGTTGGTCGCAGCGTTTGTCTGTCTGGCGCTAGGCAGTAAGTTAAGCTATGTATTGCTGTTTGGGCTCGGTCTTTACTTTATCGGTTTTAACTTACTTGAGGCGACGATTCCCTCTTGGATTTCTAAAAAAGCACCTGTGGCCAATAAAGCGACGGCGATGGGTATTAACTCCTCCAGCCAGTTTTTAGGAGCCTTCTTCGGTGGGGCCTTGGGCGGTATGTTACTTAGCCAAGGTCCGATGCTGGCCTGGGGGCTGCTCGGTGCAGTAATGGCTGTGGCGTTGGTCTTAATTCTACCGATTTCGCAGCCCCCTTACTTAACCAGTACCACGTTAGCGATTCCCAAACAAGTAGATGTCACGGCGTGGTCACAGCAAGTTATGTCAGTCGGTGGGGTGGATGAAGTGGTGGTTATGCCCAAAGATGGGGTGGCTTATTTAAAACTTGATAAACAAAAAATCGATGATTATTCACGACAGTTACTGTCGCAACTTACCGAAACTAAGCTAGATATTTAGCCAAAATTTCGGTACAGTGAGGGCAAGTGCTAGCAAGTATGATACAGATAGTTTATATTAACTCACTATTTAATAAATATACAAAAAGGATAACTTATGCGTGGTGTAAATAAAGTCATTATTATTGGTAACTTAGGCAATGACCCTGAGACCCGCCAGTTCAGTAATGGGGGCAGTGTGACTAATATTTCGGTGGCGACCTCTGAGCAGTGGACTGACAAACAAACTGGGGAAAAGCGCGAGGCCACTGAGTGGCACCGAGTGACCTTATTTAATCGCTTGGGCGAAATTGCAGCTCAGTATTTACGTAAAGGCAGCAAAGTATACATCGAGGGCAGCCTACGTACCCGTAAATGGCAAGATCAAAACGGGCAAGACCGTTACACTACCGAAATCCGTGCCGATCAAATGCAGATGCTAGATGGCGCAACCGGTGGTATGGGCGGTGGCGGGTTTACGGGTAATCCGACCGGTGGCCAATGGGGTCAAGGCGGCCAAGGTAATCAAGGCAATCAAGGCTTTGCTGGCAACTCAAACACCACTCAAGGTGGTTTTCAAGGTCAACAAGGTGGTGGCTATCAAGGTCAGCAAGGCGGCAATCAGGGTGGTAATACCTTTAATGCACCACCTGCTGCTACTTCTGGTCAAACTAACTTTGCGCCACAAGCACCGGCTGCACAGCCACCTCAGCCTCAGCAGACCCCTGCCTTTAACAATCAAACAACCACCCCTGCAGGTGGTATGACTGATACGCCTAAAGATGACGATATCCCGTTCTGACGTTTACCTCAGATGATATTGTAAATAACAAGATGTTGTATTTAGAAACATATGGCCCATTGATATAACTGTCATTGGGCTATATTTTTATATCTCTTGTTGTGAGGAGATGGGGGCGGTAATGAAATACTCTAAATTGATTCAGTTAACTGCCATAGGTGTGGCGTTGTTATTAATCCCAAGGCGCAGCAGTCGTCAGCCACAACAGACTGTGGTCCGGCCATCTGATCTAGAGGCAAACTCTAATTTTGTATCTGATGATATATCGCATGCCAAGCCAAAGTCATCTAAGCGCTCTGATCAATCCACGACACAAAGCAATACGGATAGGGATACCTCCAGTGACAGATAAGCCGATAGATTACGCGTTAATAGATACTCACACTCATTTTGATGACTTTGTGTTTGATGAAGATAGGCTGAGCTTGGCAACTGCAGCTTATGGGTCTGGGCTACGTCATTTACTACTCATTGGTTATCTGGCCAAATATTTTGAGCGCATGCGGCAGACTCAGCAGCAGCTATCAAGCTATTCACATAACACACAAGCCAATAAGGCCGCAGTACCCAAGGTCTATCTTGCCTCAGGGCTACATCCTGCTTATATCTTTGAGCATACTGAAGCGGATTTAGACTGTCTGGCTCAATTTTTACAACGCCATCCTCATGTTGCTATCGGTGAGATTGGTCTGGATACCTTTAGCGATGAATTAAAAACAGATGAGTCGTTAAAAAAACAAAAACGCTTCTTTAGCGCTCAATTGGATTTGGCCGTTGAGCATCAGTTGCCGGTGTTGCTGCATATTCGTAAGGCTCATGCTGAATGCTTGGCGCTATTAAAACAGCACAAGTATAAAGCCACTGAACTTGGCGGTATCGCCCATAGCTTTAGTGGGGGTGAGCAAGAAGCCAAAGCCTTTGTTAAGATAGGTTTTAAGCTTGGCGTTACCGGGCAGATTACCAATACCAATGCCAAAAAACTACGCCGAGCCATTACTGCCGTGGTAGAGGAGTTTGGCCTACAGAGCTTGGTATTAGAGACAGACTGTCCGGACATGACGCCTGTGTGCTGTCAGCAAGGAAGTACGCCTACCAGAAATGTGCCAGGTAATTTAGGCTTTGTGCTACAAGGGTTGAGTGAGCTTCTTCACGTGGATAAGGCCACCTTAGCACAGCAGCTGTGGCAAAACAGTTGTGAGGCGTTGAAAGTGGATTGGCCTTATCCCGCCTAACGAATGCTGTATAATAGCCTGTCGTTTTTATTTTAAAACCAGGTGATCGTAACTCTATTCATTAAATCTGGCCCTAAACCCATCATTTTATAAAAAGTAAGCGCTTTATGACCTCAACTTCAGCGACAGACAATAGCCAATATGATCGACGCTTCAAAGGCACTCAGACCTTATATGGTACAAAAGGTTTTGCCAATTTTGAAAAGGCACATGTCATAGTCATCGGCGTGGGCGGTGTGGGTACTTGGGTGGCAGAAGGGCTAGCACGTACGGCAATTGGTCAAATGACTTTGATTGATATGGATGTGTTGGTGGCCTCCAATGTTAACCGTCAGCTGCCAGCCATGGACAGTGGCTTTGGAAAAAGTAAGATTGAACAGATGGCCGAGCGGGCGCGTCAGATCAATCCAAAGATACAGCTCAACTTAGTTGATGACTTCTTAACCGCAGAAAATGTCGCTCAGCTATTGCCAAGCCGAGAGCAGGCCAAGCAAAGCGCTGAGCAAGGGACAGCGACCATTGTACTTGACTGTACCGATGACATGTCGGCAAAGCTTGCCATTGCCTTACACTGCCGATTTAACAAATTAAAGCTAATTTGTGCTGGCGGTGCTGGTGGTAAAACCGATCCATTACAAATTACAGTGAGTGACCTAAAAGACACCTATCAAGATCCATTGCTGGCACGCCTGCGCACCAAGCTGCGTAATGAGCATGGCATTAATAAGGCCATGAAAGAGAAGTTCGGCATTAAATGTGTCTACTCCACCCAGCCGCCTATTGTCAATAAATCAGCCGATGGTAGCGTGCAGACCGGCGGCCTACATTGCGGCGGTTATGGCTCTGCGGTGGCCGTCACTTCGGTGGTGGGTATGGTCATGGTCAGTGAGACGTTAGCGATGCTAAGCCGCTAGTCTTGGTAGCCATCATAAAACAAACATCAAAAAAAGCCGTTATGATAACGGCTTTTTTAAACTGCTTCGATGCACTGATAGCTTAGCGAGCAGCGCCGCCGGCAGCGGTACAAACTGTGCGGTCATCATATCAGCTAATACCTGAGCACATAGCGGTGCAAAAGCATAGCCCTTAGAGCCCATGCCGCTCAGTGTCCAAATCAGACCCTGCTCATCGACTGCACCCACCAAAGGGTGATAATCTGGCGTCTGTGATCGAATACCCACTCGTGCCTGCCATCGCTGATATAAGTCAGCCCCTGTATCCGGTAAAGGCAGAACCGCCGAAAGCTCAGGCAGCGCCGTTAGTAGCTTTTGATGGTTAATCGCATGCTCACTAAGCCGAATCTCATCATCCAAATCATTGCGAATAAAGCTCGCCCCAAGCAAAAAAGTAGGCACAGAGGGCGTGACTGAGTTAATGGCTTCATCACCGGGCTGCGGTATAAAAGGGGCGCAGTAGCCTGAGTATTTTAGTGGTAAGGTTGGCAGTGCTTGCAGCTGCTCGGTAGTGGGCTCAAACCATGATAATTGACCCCGAATTTTACGAAACTCAAAAATGCGCGCATCCAAGCTTTGACTTTCAAAAGCGGCAGCAATAATCACTCTATTGACCGACAACACCTCTCCACTTTCGCAGTGCAGCATAACTTTAGCACGCTTAGCAGGCTGCGCCGTTATATCCGCAGTGACTTCAATTACTTCACTTACTTCAGCTACGTCATCAAAAGCCTCTGCCTGTAAGGGGGTAATGCGCTTAATGTTCGCTTGTTTAAAGCTGATGTTTGGGTGGGTAAGTACCTTATCGGCCAGTGCCTTAGGGTTAATAAGCCCTGATTGAGGCAGGTATAAATTCGCTGTCAAATCCTGCTGCTGTAAACCAGATATATCTCGGGCGCTATCAAGTGATAAGGTGGTGGCCATTTGCTCAGGATATTCAGCGATTTGGTGCACATCGACGTTACTTTTTTGTAGCAAGTCTAAGGTGGTGGTGGGGGTAAGTATTTTATGCTCACCTTGATCGATTTGACGATAAAAGCGTTGGCTATAAAGATAGCTGATGCTGTGCAAATGCTCAGCCACATGAGCAAGCGGCGTCATCTTAGGAGCAAGCAGCGCCCTTGGGTTGCCAGAGGCACCCGCTAACGGGGCCTCTTTGTCTATTAAGCTCACCGCATTACCACGCTGCGCCAATGACCAAGCCGCCATTAATCCACAAACACCTGCACCAATCACTGCAATCTGCTCGTTGGGCGTCACGGCATGTGTATCCAGTGTGACTTGCTTCTTAGAGCGTAATGCTAAAGTTGACTTGGCATCATACTCAGTAGCACCTTGGTTGTCACTGGTATCGTCACTGACTGCTACCGGCTCAAGCTTGGTGGCAGTTAGCATTTCACGTTTGCGTCCAAAGCCTTTGGTTTTTTTGATCTCAAAGCCTGCCGCCATCAAGCCGCGTTTGACCACGCCAGCACTGCTAAAGGTCGCCGCAGTAGTACCAGGCTTAGATAAGCGCTTTACCTGCTCAAAGATCTGATCTGCCCAAAGTGACTCATTACATGCAGGCGCAAAGCCATCTAAGTACCAAGCATCAATGTGAGCGCCGTAGGGCAGCGTATCATAGCTATTGGCCAATTGTTGTAAGCTGAAACAGGCATCACCAAGCCATAAATCTAACGTGACATCTTCGGCCAACTGTAGGCGATGACAGCCAGATATCAAGGTGGGATATAAGGCGAGTAGCTGATCGACAAAGGGCACCAGACTGGTGTCTTTATGCTTCCAGCTTTCAAGACTGCGGCTTAAATCGGCATGAGTGAGCGGATGCTTTTCGGTACTGATAATATGCAGCCGCGGTGTTAGCGAGCGTGAGCCCTTTAAATGGTCTTGCGAGCTCGTTTGCAGGTTAGTTTGTGAGTTGAAATAAGTATGGAACTGCTGCTTACTGTGTTCCCAAAGCTGCCAAGTGGCCAGTATATTAAGACCGGTACCAAAGCCTAATTCAGCAATGCTAAAGTTAGACGCTGCGCTACTATTCGCTTGGCTAAATAAGGCATCAAAGCGTTCAGGTAATTTATTTTGGGTCAAAAATACATAACGCGACTCATTTAATCCATCGACCAAAGAGTAATACACATCGCCGAATATCTCAGAGACGGGGACCACGTTACCGAGTTCATCTTCACGCCAAGACAGCTTGGCAGGGGTGACCTTATCCATTTTGTGCCTTATGTTATTGCTTGGGTTATGGTTTTTGTACCAAATCTTGCCTTAACTTTAAGAGTGCCCATTACCAGCGGTCACGGCGACTAAAGATAAAGCCGCCCAACAAAACGCCTAAGAATAAAGAGACGGCGACCGTCACCGCACCATACATAAACAGCTGACCGCTGCGCTCATTGATAAGTACATTAACGCGAGTCTCAAGATCATTAACATCACGCTGCAACTGAGCATTGCGGCTGAGCAGCTCTTGATTGGCCGCTGACAAATCAGCATCACTGGGCTGCATTTTACTGGCTAAACTTTTTGGGTTTTTTAACACATCGGTATCAGCAGCGGTGCCTGATGCTTGTGCGGCGGCATCTTGTTGCTCAGAGTGAACCGTCTTTGGCAGAGTATCCCCATTAAACGGCGAGGCAGGTGGTGGCGCCACTTGTGGGTCTGTGGGTGCTTGCTCGGTAGCCTGAGCGCCGGGCTGATTGACCACCACTGTCGGCGCAGCCACCGCAGTTAGCGGCAATGCAAATGCCATGCTTAATAGGCCGGCACTGAGCATGGCAGCTAGGCGATAGCGGGTTTTTGGAGACGATAATGAGGGGGTTTGAGACTGAGCAAAATCTGAGGCAGCGCGCATAGCTAGGGATTCCAAGAAGCAGTGAAGCTTGAGCAATTAGGCAGAGGGTAGGACTTTAATAAAGGGTTTGATATCGACATGGCTATATACGCCCGCTGTGAGATAAGGCTCTTGGCTGGCCCAGTCTTGGGCCGCTTCTAAGCTTTCAAAAGCGGCAATGATTAAGCTGCCTGACATGGCCGTTTGACCCACTTCAAGAGGCGTTGGGCCAGCGATAACCAAGCGGCCTTGTGCCTCAAGCTCGTGCAGACGAGCCAAATGAGCCTCACGGGTTTGCTGTCTAAGCTCAGAGGAGTTGGCCACATCATGGCCCATAATCATAAATAACGGCATATTCATTCTCAGTTAGTGTATTAGCCTAGCTTATTTTGGCTTGTTTGATTTATTAGATTTGTCATCTAGCATTTCAGGGTTAATGTGGCTTTTTAGTATCACGAACTGACCCACCATGAAGACTAACATGAAAGGTAGCCAGCCGTAGGTTTTGAAGTTGATCCAAGTTTGCTCGCTGGTATAAAAAGCAAAGTAGTACTGCAATCCGGCCATCAATACAAAATAGCCTACCCAGGCCAAAGTCAGCTTATTCCAGCCAGAGTGAGTCAGATTAAACACGCTCTTCATGGCCATCTCTAACAAAGGTCGGCCGATTAATACACTGATTAATAAGGCCACGGCAAATATGCCGTTAATCACCGTCGATTTCCATTTTAGATAAATGTCATCATGGAACAATAAGGTAAGACCACAAAAGACCACGGTAAGCACTAAGGTAATCGCTTGTTGCTTGGTCAGGCGCCCCTTCTGGGTGATCAAATGGATCACTGCCACTGCGACCGTAGCGATTAAAATAGCCCCTGCGCCCGCCAAGATGCCTTGGGTTTTGGCCACATAAAAAAAGGCAAGTAAGGGGATAAAATCTAGCAATGCTTTCATAAAGGTCACAATAATAAAAAAAGAAGAGTGGGGGATGACTTGAGGCAATAGTTTACACGGCCTGACCCACAAAAAAAAGCATTGCGCATACAATACCTTGTAAGATGAGGTTTAAAGCGGGCAGTTATCTTTTTGCGAACTTAATTAAACACAGCTTTTACCAAAACATCGACAAATACCGCTCATTAACCGCTACAATAGTCACTCTATTTTATTGTAATTTTTAAGACTGCTATTATGCCGCACTGCTCACCATCACAACCCTCTACCACAAATCTTGCTTACAAACGCATTGACTTACACAGTCACAGTACCTGCTCTGATGGCAGCAATAGCCCAAGCGAGCTACTGCACAAAGCCCATGCTGCCCATATCGACATCTTTGCGCTAACCGATCACGATACTTTGGCGGGTATCCCAGAGGCCAAGGCCACGGCGCAAGCACTGGGTATTACTTTAATTAATGGGGTGGAGATAAGCTGTCAGCACACGCTTACTGGCGGCTATGGCAAGAATAAAGCCAAAGACAAAATCATTCACGTACTGGGTCTAGGTTTTGATGATTTTGAGCAGATGAATAACACCTTAACTCACATCCAAGTGAGCCGTGGCAATCGTGGCCGGATGATTGTACAAAAAATGGCTGAATTAACGGGTCATGACTTCGATGACATGTGGCAAGCTGTACTGCTCAAGGCAGATGGCAATGCCGATGCCGTAGGACGAGCACACATTGCCAAGGTCTTGTTAGAACAAGAGATTGTACCTACCATGCAAAAGGCTTTTGATAAGTATTTGGCCGATAATAAAGCCGCTTATGTGCCCATTGAAACCTTAAGCATGCAAGATACCATTGAGCTGATTCATCGCTGCGGCGGTAAAGCGGTATTGGCGCATCCCACCCGCTACAATCTATCGGCGACTCGGGTACGTAAATTGATAGCCGAGTTTGCACAATTTGGCGGTGATGGCTGTGAGCTGCCCAGCAATGATGAGCCATTAAGCACACGGCGCATGGTGGATAGAAGTATTGCAGAGCATGGACTGCAAGTGTCAACTGGTAGCGACTTTCATGGCAGCAGCATGCCTTGGCGCAAGCTTGGCGACGTACCAAGCTTGGCTGAGGGGCAGACATTGGTGATTGAAGCGTTATTGAGTGCCTCTTAATTAAGGTCTACTTGCCGCGGTTGCTATTTTAAATGAGTTACCAAAGCTGACAGTACGCTGGTGGCAAAGGTGCCAGTGGGTAAGGTAAATTGCAGCACCAAACTTGGCTTATCCGCTTGCTCTGTTGTCCATGACCAGCTGAAATCACTCACTGCTAAGCGGGTTGCGCGGCGCATGGTTTTTAACTGTTTTTTCTCAAGGCCTTGAGCCAGTCTTTGTAACACAGCATCTTGACTCACCACTTTATCTTCTAAGGCTTTTGCAGCCTCGCTGACTTTGTCATTTTTGATGCCCCACAATGGCGCAGTTGGGTGAATATCGCCACTGGCCAGTCGCTGGTGTATCTCTTGATCAATCTGCTCAACACAAAACACAGACCCCGATCCATCCAGATTAAACACATCGCCGTCTATGGCAGTATTCCAGCCTCCCAGCTGAACTCTGGCTGAGACGATTTGATTAAAAATAGCGCTGCGGGCTGAGGAGAGTAATAAAGATTGCGCATCACGGCTTTTTTTTGGATGAGGCGGACGGCCATTTATTGTGCCCTGTTCAAACCACTCCAAAGCGCTGACAATGTTGTTGCCCTGCCTGCCAAAGCGCTGCTCACCAAAGTAGTTGGGTACCCCCTCTTTGCTGATAAGCGTTAGGATCTCATCAACTGTAGCAGGGGCAGCTGCCACCTTAGGGTTGAGCTCAATATCGGTTAAGCGAATGACAAATCTATTGGCCTTGTGCGTACCGCGATTGAGCTTTTTGCTGTGCCAGGTTTGCTGTCGTACTTCTATCGATTCGGTGGCAGTGGTCAAGTGCGCTTTGGCAAATTCATCAAAGCTTATATCAGGCAGCTTGCCTTTGGGTAGACGCAAGCTAAACCACTGGGTGGTCTCCGCATGACGGTCTTTTAGCCCAGAGTAACCCACATCCCGACTGGGTATCTTGGCCCATTTGCCAAGCTGATCGGCCACAAAGCTGGTATTCATAGCGGTCTTTTTAATCAATAGCCACAAATGCTCCCCTTCACCAGACAGACCAACTTCCAGCAGCTCATCTACCTGAAAGTCTTCAGGGGATTGCTTAAAACAGGCGCTTAATATAGGGGCAGGCAGGGCCTGAGCTAGGCATTGACTGCTGGTCAGTTGCTTGATTTGATCGGAAGTAATTTCAGGTAACAGAGGCGTAGCGGAAGTCATAAGCGGCTCAAATGATAAAGTGATTTTGGAAAATAGGGGTAAATAACTGCGATAATAACATGTTTACTTGCCTGCTTAATTTTTGGTTTAATAGCTTAACGCGTTATTTTACTCAGCCTTTGGAGAATGAGTCATGCCAAGCCCCAATGTTTTTTTGCGTCAAGCCACCCTAGAGGATAGTGAGGCTTTACTGCGTCTGTTAAATCAATGCTATCGCGATGATGTGGGCTGGACCAATGAAGCACATTTGGTGGGCGGTATTCGCACCACAGTGGCTGAAATTGAAAAGGTAATTAATACCCCTCGGCATTATTTATTTGTTTTTCCTCAAGTCACCGAAGGCAAGGAAACTGGGGATATTTTAGGCTGTATTGCTGTTGATTTTGGCCAGGCAGATAACCGCGAGCACAGCAGCCAAAATAATGATGCTTATATTGGTATGTTTGCGGTTCATTGTGACTTACAAGGTCGGGGCGTTGGCAATCAGATTCTGCAAGCGGCTGAGACCTTTGCCGGTCGGCATTTAAAATCAGAAGATACGCAAGGCAACGCCAGATTAACCATGAGCATTTTGAGCCAACGCCCCGAGCTGCTGGCTTACTATCAGCGCCGAGGCTATGTGTTAACTGGTAAGAGTATGCCGTTTCCTGTAGATGGCAATAATGGTGAGCCCAAAGTTGAGGGGCTACAATTGCTTGAACTAGAAAAGAGGCTGTCTGCCATAGGTGATTAGACACACCAAGGCTTGGCTTATCACGGCAACAGATGTGACTTTAAAACCGCTCATCAAGTGTTTGCAGGTTATATTTAATCGCCTCAAAACAAATATCAGGCTTAAAGCCGCGGTATTGCAAGAATCGAAGCTGACGCGCTTTTATTTTTTGGTCAGTGGGAATCTCATCGCCATATTTTTTGACCCGGGCTTCAACGGCCAAACGCAGCCAGTCGACGCCTTCTACCAATGTATTATCTGACAACACATCGACAAACTCTTCGTTATCCGCCATCGCCATATCAATCAGTTCATCGATGTTCGCAGGCACCTCAACTTTGCGTTTATAAAAGTCATTCTTGATCCGAACACGGCCGCGGCCTTTACGAATGCCTTCACGGATCAGCATGAGCGCTGTGCGGTGGTCGCTTTGATAGCCTTTATCTTTAAACTCTTGTAAAAGGGCTTCTATTTTTTTGGGGTCTTGCTCTTTATCGAGCAATTTTTGGCGCAGCTCTCCTGCAGAGTGTTCGCGTCTAGACAGATAATAAAAAGCCAGCCAGCGCAGCCGACTTTCCGCTTTTATCTCCTCTTTTTCTGCTTGACGTTGCTCAGGTGTTCTTAGGTAAGCTTTTAGCGCAGCAGGTAGATTGTCTATGCCTAAGTCATCGGTTATGAGGGCATTATCTGCAGAAGGGTCATCAGAGTAGGACTGGGGTGTGGATGCCGATGCCTCAGCCAAGGGCACCAGAGCGTCTGTTTGCTGTTGGGCTTCGGCCTTCACCTGTGCCAATAAGCTTTTAATACTATTGAGGTCGACTTCTTTGATGGGCTCAGCCAGCTGGGTTTTTGGCTGATAAGGGGCGGCTGGATGGAATGTTTTGTTTTTACGCTGTTTAGGCTGAGCTGATAGCTTGTGTGCAGTGTCTGGTGATACATCTACTTGATTATCACTGCCAACATCAGTGTGAAACTCATCGGTATGGTCTGGTTTATTTCCTAAGCTTGGTTTTTTGGCATAAGAGCGTTTGCGGTACGAGGGTCTAGCCGCCTTAGAATGCTGTGAGGGTTTGGAGAGTTTAGAGCGCTTAGCGTCAAGCCACTGCGGCTTACAATCTTGCAGCGCATCTACCGCACAATCATTGGTAATACCGGCAGAGCTGGTCTGTGCCCGTGATGTTGTCTGGTGCGCGCTGTTTTTTGACTTTGCTTGCCCCGATTTTGACTGACGTTGAGTGGATTTCTTATCACCAGTCTCGTTTTCTGCCAAAATCTGAGCTAAGGTTTTTATCTGCATAATATTGTCTAATAAGACCTCATAGAGTAAATAGCCTTAAATAAAAAGGTAGGGGCTTAATATAGTTATCAAAGCCACCTACCCATTAAATCAAAGCGTCAAATCACAAACCAGATCGCTACACAGTATAGCGACTTAAGCCAAGGCTATTCGACTTCAGATTCAGGCTCAACATCATCTACAGCTTCAGCCCCTTTTTCTGGCTCTACCGCCAGCTTTTCGGCACGGATTTTGGCTTCAATCTCTTCAGCAATGGCGGGATTGTCTTTTAAGAACAACACTGAGTTGGCTTTACCTTGCCCAATTTTTTCATCGCCATAGCTGTACCATGCACCGGCCTTACCGACCACGCCAATCTCAACCCCTAAGTCGATCACTTCAGCCAAGTGGTTGGTGCCTTCACCATAAGTAATCTCAAACTCAGCTTGACGGAATGGTGGCGCCATTTTGTTTTTAATAACTTTAACACGGGTTTGGTTACCAATGATTTCATCACCGCTTTTCACCGCGCCAATACGGCGAATATCTAGACGTACTGAGGCGTAGAATTTAAGGGCATTACCACCGGTTGTGGTTTCAGGCGAACCGAACATAACCCCAATTTTCATACGAATTTGGTTAATAAAGATAACCATACAGTTTGAGCGTTTGGCGTTACCGGTGATTTTACGTAGCGCCTGACTCATTAGACGCGCCTGCAAGCCCATGTGGCTGTCACCCATCTCACCTTCAATCTCCGCACGCGGGGTAAGGGCAGCGACCGAGTCAATAACAATCATGTCTAATGCGCCTGAACGTACCAGCATGTCGGTAATCTCAAGCGCTTGCTCACCATTATCAGGCTGGGATACCAATAAGTCATCAGTATTTACCCCAAGTTTACGGGCATAGATGGGATCTAAAGCGTGTTCGGCATCGATAAAGGCACAAGTACCGCCTTGTTTTTGACACTCAGCAATGGCTTGCAAGGTCAATGTGGTTTTACCTGAGCTTTCTGGGCCATAAATCTCAATAATACGACCTTTTGGCAAACCGCCAATACCTAAAGCAATATCTAAGCCAAGTGAGCCGGTAGAGACCACGTCCACATCCAGCGTGGCGGAGTTATCGCCCAAATGCATGATGGTGTTTTTACCAAATTGTTTTTCGATTTGGCCTAAGGCTGCTTTTAACGCTTTGGCTTTATTGTCATCCATAATGATGTCCTAATTAAATGATTTTAAAAGAGTATATTATTTAATAATAAATGGTGAGTTAAGAGGGGAAAACGGCAGTTCGACCCAGTATATCGCTTAATTGACCTATTAACAGAACTAATTAGTAAAACGCTAACAGTCTATATCAGTTAATGTGCAATAAAGGAGGTTAAGACAAAAAGTTTATCCGCTTATAAGGCAATAAGCGCGTGATGATTAGGTCGATACACACCGCTTTTGTATACGGTAAGTATAACAAATTATCGCTCACTTAATAGAGTCGCTCTCATACTATACGACAGGTAGTGTCGTATAGTATGAGAGCGACTAACCTCATTGATTTATGCGTGCAAAACCCCCGTATATAAGGGCCTAAGCGAGTGGATATAAGACAGATCAAATCAAAAAAACCAGCGGCGTCAACACAAATTAGATTTGTATTAAACACCGCTGGTTTTTTAATCAACTATCGACTATTAACTATATGCTGTTAAAAGCGAGTCAACCTAGTACTTCTCGATCTAGTACTTCTCGATAATGCCACAAGCGATACGAGCACCGGCATTACCCGCAGGCTGGCTGACATAATCATCTACACCGCCATGAACGATAAAGGCACGACGATAGACACTGTTATCGCCTTGCATCGCTACAGAGATGTCTTTTTTGACAAAATTCATGGAGGCCACACCATTGGCATCAGCAGTCAAGTTGGGTAGGTCGCCTGCATGGTTCTCTGCACCCATAGGGTTGCCATGCAACTTATGGTAAGGATTAAAATGACCACCGGCCGCTTTACCCATATCGGCACAGCTGCCCGTCTCATGAATGTGCATCGCAACGGTGGCACCTGGTGTCAAGCCTTGTAGCTTACCAAAGACTTGAACGCCGCCGGCCACAGGACGTAAGAACATATCACCTATGTGCTTATTGCTGCCATCTGTGGTCATAATTTGTGATTTTAAAACCGGTTGGGCTTCATCAGGCACGCTTTGTTTAGTAGGGGTACTCTGACACGCACTTAATGCTAAAGCTGAGGCTAAAAGGGTAGAGGCTGTGAATAAGGTTTTCATTATTAAACTCCAAAAATTATGGTGAAAAGTCAGACATCCCTGTCTTAGAATAAATGAGTGACCATACTGAGTATAACTTTATCTCTACAGAAACAATTATGCCAAGCGTTGCAATACGTTATGATATGTAAATAGCGTAAATAATCGTGAAAGCTTGAGGAATAAAAAAGGCCGTCCAAATTAATTGGACGGCGTTTTTTACGTCAATGATTTGATAGACGGCGGTGGCTAAGCCCGCCTTTAGATTAGCTGCGTAGTGCTGGCTCAGCTTTGGTCGTGTCTACCGCCACCTTAACTTTATTGGGAGCCAGTGGCTTTGGCATCTCAACCAAGGCCGCCTGAAGCACCTCATCAATGGTAGACACCGGCTGGATGGTCAAGCCCTCTTTAACATTATCTGGAATCTCAACCAGATCACGCTCGTTAGAGGCTGGGATTAACACGTGCTTGATACCACCACGGTGAGCCGCTAATAGCTTCTCTTTAAGGCCACCAATGCGCAGCACTTTGCCACGTAAGGTCACCTCGCCTGTCATAGCGATGTCTGGGCGGATGGCAATGCCAGTCATCGCAGACACTAGGGCGGTGGTCAGGGCAATGCCGGCTGACGGACCATCTTTTGGTGTGGCACCTTCTGGCATATGTACGTGCACATCTTTTGACTTAAAGGTCTCGTAGTCAATGCCAATCATCTCACCACGGGCACGTACCACACTCATTGCAGCACGAATAGACTCTTTCATCACATCACCCAGTGATCCGGTATACACAAAGTCGCCTTTACCGGGCATAGTGATGGTCTCAATGGTGAGTAACTCACCGCCCACGCTGGTCCAAGCTAGGCCAGTGACACGGCCCACTTCAGGCGCTTCTTCTGCCAGACCAAAGTCGTATTGATGCACGCCTAAGTAGTCGCTGATGTTATCGGCATCTACCACAACGGTCTCAATCTTGGTCTTTTTAGTCGGCTTAGCGCCATATTTCTCAATAGACTCGCGTACCACCTTACGGCAAATCTTGTTGACCTCACGCTCAAGATTACGCACACCAGCTTCACGGGTATAACGCTGAACGATGCTGTGCAAAGCTTCTGGCACAATTTCAATCTCGTCATTTTTTAGCCCGTTTTGCTTAATGGCCTTGGGCACCAAGTACTTCTCAGCGATGTTGATTTTTTCGTCTTCCGTGTAGCCTGGCAGACGAATCACCTCCATACGGTCGAGCAGGGCAGGTGGAATGTCCATGCTGTTGGCGGTACAGATAAACATCACTTGCGATAAGTCCAGGTCCAAATCTAGATAGTGGTCGTTAAACTTATCGTTCTGTGAGGGGTCAAGTACTTCAAGCAGTGCTGAGGCTGGATCACCACGGAAGTCTTGCGCCATTTTGTCGATTTCATCAAGCAAAAATAGCGGGTTTTTTACCTCAACTTTGGCCAGTGACTGGACAATTTTACCCGGCATAGCCCCGATGTAAGTACGGCGGTGACCACGGATTTCTGCCTCATCACGCACGCCGCCTAAGGCCATACGCACAAATTTACGGCCAGTGGCTCGGGCAATAGATTCACCCAGTGAGGTTTTACCCACACCTGGAGGACCTACCAGACAAAGAATGGGACCACGTAGCTTTTTGACCCGTGATTGAACGGCCAGATATTCTAAGATGCGGTCTTTGACATCTTGTAGACCATAGTGGTCCGCATCAAGCACTTCTTCTGCCTTATCAAGCTTGATAGATACCTTACTGGCTTTGTTCCAGGGGGTATCTAAGATCCAGTCGATGTAGTTGCGCACCACTGAGGATTCACTTGACGCCGGCGGCATCATTTTAAGCTTCTTAAACTCTTGCTCCGCTTTTTTGCGCACATCTTCAGGCAGGTCAGCTTCTTTTAAGCGGGCCTCTAGCTCTTCAAGATCATCTTCACTGTCAAAAGAGCCATCACTGATTTCAGAAAGCTCATTTTTGATGGCCTTCATCTTCTCGTTTAAATAGTACTCGCGCTGGTTGCTCTCCATTTGACGGCGAACCGCATCTTGGATTTCTTGCTCAATCGACTGCTCAGCACTTTGCTTGGCCAAATACTCAGTGATGGTATTAATGTGCAGTGCGATGTCGTCTTTTTCGAGCAATTGCTGTTTGGCCTCAAGATCCATAGAGACACGAGTGGCGATAAAATACACCAGCTCTAATAAGTGATCGATACGTTCAGAGACGCGGATTAATTCGCGGCTATTGCGCAGGCGAGCTTCAGCGTAGTTAGCGAACAGCTGACGCAGTGCCTCTAAGGTGTTTTTTTGCTGCGACTCATTCATCGTCAAGGTAATGGCGCTATAGGTATAGTCGCCCACAAGCATTCCATCGTCTTGTTCGGTTACCTTATCTAAGCGCACGCGGTTTTCGCCTTCAATAAGCACCTTAATACAGTTTTCATCACTGTCGTGTGGCATGGTGCTTACGATACGGCACACCGTACCATACTGATATAGGTTCTCTTGATGGATGTCTTCGCTCAGCGAATCCTTTTGGGCCACGACCAATACTTGGTCATCATGGCTTTTTTTAGCGGCGTTAATGGCTTTAATAGAGGGGTCACGACCGACAAACAAGGCAATTTGCATGTGCGGATAAACCACCACGTCACGCAGCGCAAGCAAAGGTAGCGAGCTGGCTTCTTGGTCAATACTCAGTGCCACATCCGTCGGCTCAAAATCTGTCACTACGTCAGACTCTTGAGCATCGGCTGTAGAATCAACTTCGTTATCGATGTTGTCTTCAAATTGCTGCTCAAAATCACTGTCATAGTTGTTATCGGATTTACTCATATTTTTTCCTTATCGTGTGACACAACCCATTTTTAGGGAAGTTTTTTATGCTATGACTAACTAAATGGTGGTGACTGAGTATAATTGCAAGCTTATTTTGCAGCTTAAGGCCAGCTTAAGCGACCTGCCGCACAAAAATCGGGTAGAATAGACAGTTTGTAACGCTATATTTGCGCACAGGTTACTTATAAATATACGCTTTTTTAATGGCAGGTTTAAAGCTAATTTACCCTTAATTAAAAAAATAATCAGCAACGTTCCGTTTAGAGGGCGGGGATAACTGTGTGCTGAGCTTGACTGTTTTTTTATTTATAGCGTCGATAGGGCTAAGATATAAGGGCTAAGACATATCAAACCAATAGCCGGCGCAAGAGAGTAATAACGCAAGATATGGGGTTGGCGCGTAACGTTTTAAATTATGATGTTGTAATACTGACAGACACTCAATCAAGGTATGCGTCGTGGGGCAGATCACAGGCCATATCTAGGGGATAGATTATGATAAATGCGGTATTGTTGGCAGTGGTAGTCATGCTTGGGCTATCCGTGGCTCGGGTACACGTGGTACTGAGCTTGCTGATTGGAGCCATGGTAGGCGGACTGGTGGGCGGATTGGGCGTGGATGCCACACTAGCGGCTTTTCAAGAAGGGATAAAAAATGGTGCCCAAATTGCACTGTCTTATGCCTTGTTAGGCGCTTTTGCGGTGGCTATTGCCCATTCAGGACTGCCACAGTCGCTGTCAAATGGGGTGATTAACCGCATTAACAATCAACAAGCCGGCAGCAGCATCTCCTCTATTAAGTGGCTGCTGTTCTTGGGTTTGGTATTGATGAGTGTGTTTAGTCAAAACCTCATTCCCATTCACATCGCCTTTATTCCTCTGATTATTCCGCCTTTGTTAGGTGTGTTTAATCGTCTACAAGTGGACAGACGCTTGCTGGCATGTCTGATGAGCTTTGGCTTGGTCACCACTTATATGTTTATTCCTTATGGGTTTGGTGAGATTTACTTGGACCAAATCATGCTAAAAAATGTGGGAGAGGCGGGGCTGAATGTCGAGAATATTTCGGTCATGCATGCCATGGCCATACCTGCACTGGGTATGTTGACCGGCCTGTTGATAGCGGTGTTTTTTAGCTATCGTAAGCCGCGTAGCTATGCAATGACAGCCGATGGCACCGCTATGACAAACAATAGCATCAGTGCCAATAGCGGTGTACCAAGTGGCCATCAAGATACCCTAACCAATGTGGCCGCCAATGCCATTGTACCCAGCCGTGGTAAGACCCTTGTTGCGCTGCTGGCCATTATCACCGCCTTTGTGGTGCAGTTATACACTGAGTCTTTGTTATTGGGCTCGCTGTTTGGCTTTGGGATATTTATGGCAACCGGTGTGGTTAAGTGGAATGAAGCCGACAGCGTGTTTAATGACGGTATTAAGCTGATGGCAATGATTGGTTTTATCATGATTACCGCGCAAGGTTTCGCTGAGGTAATGAAGGCCACCGATCAGATTGCACCGCTTGTCGATGGCGCCACCAGTCTGTTTGCCGGTAATAAGGGTATCGCAGCCTTTATCATGTTATTAATTGGTTTGGTTGTCACCATGGGTATTGGCTCGTCCTTTTCGACCATTCCTATTATTGCTGCCATTTATGTGCCGCTTTGTATCTCGCTGGGCTTCTCGCCGCTTGCCACAGTGGCCATTGTCGGTACGGCCGGCGCGCTGGGAGATGCCGGTTCACCTGCTTCAGACTCAACCCTAGGTCCTACCTCGGGCCTGAGTGTCGATGGCCAGCACGATCATATTAAAGACAGTGTGATTCCCACCTTTTTGCACTTTAATATTCCGCTGCTTATCTTTGGCTGGATTGCAGCGATGGTGCTGTAATTGAACGCTTAATTAGTCGTTTAATACATTGCTTAATCGATCATGCTCAAAAAAAGCGAGGCTAGGTATCTGCCTCGCTTTTTTGTTTTTTAAGCCTCTGAAAATAGCTTGAATTAGGGCATAGCGGACTCTTATTTAATCTTCAAACTTGTTAATCTCGCCGTTTAGATACCCCAAAAAATCATCGCCATTACTCATCAAGGCTTTGAGTTTATCGGGATTGACCAGCCGCGCCAGCTCATCTTCAGTAAATAACTGCTCCTCAGGTGACAGTTGGCGCCGCTGGGCTGCTTGACCCTTAGTCTCTAATGCTTGCAAGTGGCTGTTAACATGGTCGGCAACACTATCTGCACTGGAGGCTGTACTGGAGACTGTGGCCGCCAAATCTGGGCCATGGTCATTGTCGTCTCGAGCAAGCTGCTTATTGTCACTGGTGTCGTTACTCATCGCTTAGCCTTATGAAAACCAACGTAATTTTTTAGGGGTGATTAACGCATTCAAGGGCACATCCCATGGCTGCCTCTCAAGCTGATCCACCACCTGAAACTCATATGCCCAGCCGACACGCAGCGGATGACGGCGATGGTTTTTTGAGCTGCTGTAGTGATATGACGTGGCAAGCGTGGTGTCATAAAAGCCGCCACCCATACCCATGCGATTGCCTTGTTCATCAGCGGCGACCAGCGGACACAGTATCAAATCTAATTGGTCGGCAGTTAACAAATGGCGACTTTTGGATTCTTTCATACCAAAGCTGTGGCGGACGGTGGCAAGGTTGGCTAATTTGCTTCGATAAATAGGTGCAAATCGGATCTGTCTGTTGCCGCGGCCTAGCGTATTAATCACCGGCAGGTAGGCCTGATAGCCCATACGCTGGCACCATGTTAACAAGGGCTGAGTGGGTAGCTCACCAAAGTCATCGATATAAATACCGACTTTAGCGCCTTTAGGCAGGCGAGGGGTCAGCTTCGACAGATGATGGCTGGCAAGGGTACCGGCACTACGGCGCTGCTGCTCAGATAAGGCGCGGCGCTTACGGTTAATTTCACGGCGAGAGGGTATATTGGTCATAGTTTGGTTTATAATAGTTGGGGTCAAAAGGTGAAATGCGTTTAGCAGTGAGTCATGCTATCATAATTGCGCTGTATTTGATTGAAGCCTGCCGCATAAGCAAGCTTAATAAGCCATGTCATGCATTTTATAATTAGTAACACCATAAAAATTCTTTTAGATTTTATATAAAAAACAGGAGACATTATGTCAACTCGTATAGAAAAAGATACCATGGGCAACGTGGAAGTACCAAGTGATGCGTATTGGGGTGCTCAAACTCAGCGCAGCCGTGAAAACTTCAAAATTGGTGGCGAAACCCTACCTCGTCCAATGATTGAAGCTATGGCACTGGTAAAAAAAGCTGCAGCCATTACTAACGCAAGCCTAGGCCGTATCGAAGAGAGTCAACGTGACCTAATTATCCAAGCGGCAGATGAGGTCATCAATGGCGGCTTAACAGATCAGTTCCCACTTGTGGTGTGGCAAACTGGCTCAGGCACTCAGTCAAACATGAACATGAACGAAGTACTGGCTAACCGTGCCAACGAAATCGCTGGCAACCCACGTGGTACTTACAAGCCTGTCCATCCAAACGACCATGTAAACCATGCTCAATCTACCAACGACAGCTTCCCAACGGCTATTCGTGTGGCGGCAGCACGTCAAATCAACAGCCTGCTCATCCCAGCGGTTAAAGCACTACGCGATACTTTGGATAAAAAAGCCAAAGAATTCGACAGCATTGTTAAAATTGGCCGTACTCATTTACAAGACGCCACGCCATTGACTTTAGGCCAAGAGTTCAGCGGTTATGTGAGCCAACTTGACCATGCTCTAGTGCGTATTGAGAACGCTCTAGATGGTCTATATCAGCTGCCTCTAGGCGGTACTGCAGTCGGTACCGGTCTAAACTCGCACCCAGATTATGCGGTAAAAGCTGCTGAGCAATTATCAGAGCTAACTGGCCTACCATTTGTCACCTCTCCAAACAAATTCGAAGCACTAGCGGCTCGTGATGCCGAAGTATTTGCTTCAGGCGCTTTAAAAACGCTAGCTGCCAGCTTAAACAAAATTGCAAACGATGTGCGTTGGTTGGCCTCTGGTCCTCGCTGTGGTCTTGGCGAATTAACCATTCCTGAAAATGAGCCAGGCTCATCTATCATGCCAGGTAAAGTAAACCCCACTCAGTCAGAAGCGATGACTATGGTTGTGGCGCAGGTTATGGGTAACGATGTCACCATCAGTATGGCAGGTGCCTCAGGTAACTTTGAGCTAAACGTATTTAAGCCAGTCATTGCTTATAACTTATTACAATCTATCAAACTACTAGGCGATGCGTGCAACAGCTTCAATGACAACTGTGCGGTAGGTATCGAGCCTGTTAAAGAAAAAATCGATGACTTCCTACATAACTCATTGATGCTAGTGACCTCACTAAACCGTCATGTCGGCTATGAAAATGCGGCTAAAATTGCAAAAACCGCTTACAAAGAAAACAAAACTTTGAAGCAAGTCGCGGTTGAATTAGAGCTGTTAACTGAAGCGCAATTCGATGAGTGGGTTATCCCTGCAGATATGGTTCATCCTAAATAAGTTTTATCCCTATTTAGGCGTCAACCATTGACGTAATACCCATAATGTATACTCAAAAGACCTTATCATATAGATGGTAGGGTCTTTTTTTTGATGAGACAAAAAATGAATAGTTGGCAAATTTTGAGTGACAGCAACAGTATGTCAATAAAAAATGAGTAAAACGCTACATATATTGTTATGTTATAACAAAATAATATATTAAGATTACGCTGCACCAACAGCTGTCAAAAAATAATAGGTTTATCATATACCTACAGTCCAAATATTGATAATAAACGTTATAACTCAATGCTGTTAAAGGCCATAAACATATAATATTTAATCATTTGGATGTCAGGATGGGCTTTCCGTCTTGTTTATTGTGCCAATTATAAAAGGTGTTTTTTATGAAAAAATTAACGACAGTATTATCCTCTGCAGCTATTCTATCGGCCGCATTAAGCTCAGGCTCAGCCTTGGCCTATTCTGAACAAGTGATGGATGCCGCAACCAGCCATGATACTGCAGTTAAGGTAAGACAAGTCAACTATAGCTGCCAAAATAACGCTAAAGTGAGCGTAACTTATGGCTTTAATAAACAGAATTTACCCACTTATGCTTCAGCCTATTTAAACGGCAAAGACAGATTTTTACCGATCAATCTCGCGCGCACCGATAAGGTTGATACCGTCTTTGGTGATGAAGACAACTTTAGCATTATGAGTGGGGCATTAAGCTTAAATAATTACCACAAATCAAGCATTAACGTACAGGATGCCAGCAGCAAAATCGTCTATAAAGGCTGTCATGTCAAATCAGTAAAGAAAATTAAAGGCTAAGTCTACCGCGCCATATATACAGTCGTTGTAGAATGCGTGGTTTGACTCAAATCAAAAAGACCCTGCTATAGATTGGCAGGGTCTTTTTTTTTGGACGGGTAGGCCAGCTATTTTTATAATCTAAACTAAATACACTATTTCTAAATTTGACTATTTTTGTTACTATAATCTTATCACAATGTTACTTTGAATTTATTAATGTGTCTTCAGATTAAGTAGAGGCCAAATTAGGAATAGCCCATGCAAAAAAATCTATTGAAAATGGCTGTATTAAGCACAGTATTGGCCGTTGTCGGCTGTGATAAAGTCTCGGAAAAAATTGCAGGTAAAAGTAAGATTGAGTGCTCCGACCCAGATGCGAAAAATCTGGTCATTGATTCTATGCAAAAGGCGATTAACTCTAGCGCTAAGGGATATGCGTCATCTTTTGAAAAACCCACTTCAGGATCTAGTATTCGAGCGGGCATTAATCAGATTAAAATGAACTTAGATCACATCAGAACCTCTCAAGATGATCCGCAGAGTACCAAAAACTTCTGTAAAGGCACCTTGACGGTGACACTACCTGCTAAGCTGATTCAAAACGCAGATATTACCCGAGAATATAATGGCGAGGTGGATGTACAAGAAGATGCCTACCAGCAGGATATTGAGCTTGATGCCAATAAGATTGACTATGAAATGGAGTACTCCGTACAGCCCACAGATGATGGTGAGGTTATCTTTGTGGAGTCTCAAAATGGCAGCGATTTGGCCATGTTCTTAGCGTATGTCTTGGTAGATGCCGATCAAAAAAATCATGTGAAAGGCAAAAAAGTCGTAGAAGCCAAGCAAGAGGCTAAAAAAGTATCTGAAACACAAAGTGCGGCTGATAAAGCTGCTGCCGCCGCTGCCAGTGCCATGGCTGCCACAGCTGCAGAGCAAGCTAAAGTAAAAGCTGAGATGGATTATAAACGCAGTGAATTTAATAAACTGTGGGGCAAAGCCTCTAAAGAAGCACAAGACTCTTTAGAGTATGATCAAAAAGATTGGGTAGAGTGGCGTGATGAGGTTTGTGTGGATGAAGCTCGAAGTGCCGAGCCTGCGCGTCAAGAGATTGTACGCATGCAATGTATCACCCGTCTACTCAGTGAGCGTTATTATGAAGTCAAAGAGTACTTCGATAATTATTAAAAAAGTACTTCGATAACTATTAATTGGTAGCTAAGTCGTGACAGGTCTTGATGGGCCACACCTAATAACACCGCCAATTAATAACACTGACAATAAAAAATGCCAGGCTTAAACTCGCCTGGCATTTTGCTATTCATATTTCAACATCAATCAACCTATTTCATTAACAACCAACGAAACTCAAAAACGTGTCGCCATTAGCGTTTGCGTCTACTCACCAGTGCAATGACCAGCACAATAAACAGGCCTATCAAGATGGCCGTTAGGCTTTTAATTTGCAGCAACTTACTCAGACCCGACTTGGTTTCGCTGATTTTTTTGCTGGCACTGTGGGCATTGCCGGTAGCCAATTGATCATCATCGGCTGTATGCTGCGCCTCATCAGTGGGCTCACTTTCATGCTGCGGCATATTGGCGGTAACGTGCATCAAATGCTGATGGATTTTTTTACCGGCTCTGCCATCGGGGGTTAAGCCATTATCGGTCTGATATTGCTGAATGGCGCGGCGGGTACCATCACCGATGATGCCATCAACTTCGCCAATATCATAACCCAATAAATTAAGCGCCTGCTGCAGCTCTCGAGACTGTTTACGGCTTAAGCCTGGATCATCAGTTGGCCAAGGCGTAGCAAAGTCCACATCGGTGTTTTGCTGCTCAATACGATCAGACAAATGAGCAATGGCTAATGCATAGTTCTCAGAAGCATTGTAGGCATAAAACGCATCGAAATTACGACCGACTAAGAAAGCGGGGCCATTTTTTCCGGCGGGTAACAACAAGCCTGCATTGCTGAGTGAATCAGGCAGCTCACTGCCATCGACCAAGGTAATGCCTAAGTTGCGCCAATGCGAAATGGGCTGTTTGTTTTTGCGATCATTGCTGGCATTGATATTGGCCGGTAAGCGCACCTCATAGCCCCAAGGTTGTCCAGACTGATAGCCACTGTTTTTTAAGAAGTTGGCAGTGGAGGCTAGGGCATCGGCTTGGCTATTGACCAAGTCTTTTCGGCCATCACCATCGAAGTCTTGTGCCAGTTGCAAGAAGGTTGAGGGCATAAATTGGGTCTGCCCAAATGCACCCGCCCAAGAGCCTTTAAAATCATTGGGGGCAATGTCGCCTTGCTTTAAGATTTTTAGGGCGCTGACATATTCACTGCGAAAATAGCTTTGGCGGCGACCAAAGCAAGATAAGGTAGCCAAGGACTGCACCACCTCTTTTTTGCCAAGGGTAGTTCCAAAGTCAGATTCAACGCCCCACACGCCAAGCACATCGTAACGGTTGACACCGTATTGCGCTTCAATACGTGCTAAGACATCGGCATAACGCTCACTGGCCGCAATGCCATCGATAACCCGCTCTTCGTCTACCAAGCTTGCCAGATAATCCCAAGGCTCTTTTTGAAATTCAGGTTGATAATCGAGCGACTCTAACACGCTAGGGTCGCCTTGTGCCGGGCGATACTGAGCCAAAGTGTCTTTAACACTGGCAAAAGCTGAGGACTGGCTCAGATTATCTAAACACACATTAAACTGGTTGTTATCCAGAGTGGGTAACGGCTTTTGCTCAGCATAACTGGTAGGTGCAATAAAAACTAGGCTGGCAAGCCCTAGTGTGGATAATACAGGCAACACAGCAGATAACTTAGTGGATGACATGGCAACAGGCTCAGTAGTAATAAAATCTAAACCTATATATTAGCAGATAAGCTACGATTTGAAACAAAGAGTTTCAGCTTTGTAACGCTTATCTGTCAGCTATCTGCCAGCACTCTATCTGGCGAGATAAGGATTACCAATCCCAAGCTGCTCTAGAATCGCAATTTCAAAGCCTTCCATTTCATCTTGCTGTGCTTGCCCGAGCTCATGATCAAAGCCGAGTAGATGCAAAATCCCATGGACCAATAAATGGGTCACATGCTCTGCCACCGTTTTGTGCTGCTCAGCGGCTTGCTGCTTAACCACTTCATGACAAACGATCAGCTCACCTAAAGCCAGCTCAGGCATTTGCTCAATAATAAATGCCGGCAGTTCACTGGGATACGACAATATATTGGTCGCATAATCTTTATCACGCGCCTCTAAATTAAGCGCACGACCTTCTACTGCATCGGTGATATATACCCCAAGCTGTTTGGGTTTATGTTGCCAAACACTGGGCTCAACCTCACTAAAATACGGCAAGACTACGTCAGATTGCGCCTGCATAAAGTCAAGCGTAGTGGTCAGCACCTTTTGTAATAGCTGTGGCGTGTAGAACTGCTCAATTATCTGCGTATCTACAAGCTCAGAGGCGCTGATATCAATTAAAGGGATGGCGGCAGAGGTCATAATAAAGCTCACAAAAAATAGGGTGTCGTAAGGCTGTTTAAAGGTATCAATCGACAGTGGTAAAACAGCTAAGTAATACGGACAAATAAAAAAGCTGGATATCATACCCAGCTTTTTAAATGATAGCCAATTAAGATAGGCCAGTCTTAAAGGCAGTTAAGACTGAGAGCCGGACGCAAGCTCAGCATCAATTTGCTTACGCTCTTGTTCCGCGATACGTGCTTGTTTGCGCGCCTCTTTTAAGGCTTCTTGCTCTTCATCAAACTCGCCGTAAGCTTCAACAATCTTCTGTACCAGTTGATGACGTACCACATCTTTTGAGTCAAACTTAGTGATATGAATTTCATCAATATTGCTTAAGATTTGTAGTGCTTGAGCCAGACCTGACTTATGGCCGCGCGGCAAATCTACCTGCGTCACATCACCTGTAATCACCGCACGTGAGCCAAAGCCTAAACGGGTCAAGAACATTTTCATCTGTTCAGGCGTGGTGTTTTGTGCCTCATCAAGAATAACAAATGAGTTGTTTAAGGTGCGGCCACGCATGTAGGCTAAAGGCGCCACTTCAATGATCTGCTTCTCAATTAATTTGCCTACTTTTTCAAAGCCGAGCATTTCATAAAGCGCATCATACAAAGGACGCAAATAAGGGTCAATCTTCTGGGTTAAGTCGCCAGGTAAGAAGCCGAGTTTTTCGCCCGCTTCAACCGCAGGGCGCACCAGTAAGATACGCTCAATCTCATTGCGCTCTAACATATCAACGGCACAGGCAACCGCCAGATAGGTTTTACCCGTACCGGCAGGGCCAACGCCAAAAGACACATCTGAGGTCAAGATACGCTTAACGTATTGCTGCTGATTGCCGCCACGGGGAATAATTTTGCCTTTGCGGGTACGTAGCGCAATGCTGTCGTAGTTGGCCTCGGCATCGTACTCATAGCTTGGACGCTGATAGCTGTCGCCTTCGCTATAACCAGATTTGGTGTCAGCTTCACTCACGCTTACTGCACCTTCAAAGTTACGAGATAAGCTAGATTGAATGATTAAATGCAGCTCTTCTGGAGTGATGTCATCGGCACTTTGCGCCTCATCGGCCAGTTTATTTAAGATGTAATCGCCACGCTCTACTGCTGTTAAATCACCGGCTAAGGTAAACTTGTTTTGGCGCTGATTGATAGTAATACCCAAACGATCTTGGATGTACTTTAAATGGTTGTTGTATTCGCCTACCAAAACCTTGAGTTGAGGTGAGGTTAAAAAATCTAGGTTTACTTTGCGAGTTACAGTATCAGTCAAGTGATGATCCTTTTTTTATGAAGTATGGTTATCAGGTTTTTGTTTTACGACTGTGTTTTGTGGTGTCAGATGGCCAGTCTTTGCCATCCGCTAAGTGTAAGTATCGCTAAGATAACGGCAAGGCGTAGAGTTAACATTAGGGTTAAGGGGCTGACATCAGCCCAAAAATAAAACAGTTGCTTATGTTTATTATGGCTGTTTCATACCGAAATTCAAGCGATAGCCACTTAGCAGTTGGTCGATTTTTGTAACCCTCACTATTTTACCCCCACTTGATAAGCATTCAGTATGCACAATCTGCTCGAGTTTAAAATTTGCATAAAATCACAACAGGTTTTGGCCGCTTAGACGCACTATATTAAAGCCACCCAAGGCGCTAACATGGTAAGATAATAGCCAAAGATAAAATGAACGAACGATGAATAATTAAAAATAAAGCGAGCGATATTATGACCGAGTTAACCTGTAAATCCTTTAGCAAACCAAGCAACTGTATTACCGACCAAAGCGTCATTATCACTGGTGGTGGCCATGTTGGCCTATCGTTTGCCTTGCTATTGGCGGATAAAGGCATTGCCAGTACACTAGTTGAGCGCAATAGCTATCCTAACATTGGCCCAGAACAAGATGCCAAAAGAACCCATTATTTAGACAGCCGCAATACCGCCTTGTCACGACGCACAGTACAGATTTATCAAGAGATTGGTCTGTGGGATGAGCTGCAAAGCCATGCTTGCCGTATCGATTCAGTGCAGGTCAGCGAACAAGGCAGTTTTGGTTATGCTCAGTTGAATAAAGAAGAAGAAAAAGTAGAGTCGTTTGGGCAGGTGATGGAAAATGCGTGGCTTGGGCGCAAATTGTTATTGGCGGTGCAGCAAAACCCTTTAATTAGCCTAGTTGATGGTGCTGTGGTGACTCAAGTTGAGCAGACTGCCACAACGGCCACAATCACTTATGATACCGAAGAGCAGCAGCAGCAAACCTTGAGTGCAGACTTGGTGGTGGCCTGTGACGGTAGAGACTCAACGGTGCGTAACTTGTTGGGTATTGGTACCCAAGAATACGACTATGGCCAATCGGCAATAGTGGGTGTGGTACAGACCGATAAGCCGCATGAGCATGTTGCCATCGAGCGCTTTAGTCCAGCAGGGCCATTGGCAGTACTGCCGTTGACCGATGCAGAGGGCGATGGTAATAATGCGCATCAGGCCGGTTACCGCCGCTCGGTGGTGTGGATCTGTAAGCGAGGCGAGGAGGCGCAGTATCTGGAGGATGAAGCGCTGTTTTTATCCACCCTGCAACAAGGCTTCGGCCAGCGTGCCGGCAAGTTTATCAAAGCGGGCAGACGCGGTGCTTATCCCTTAACCCGAGTATTGGCCGACAAGCAAGTAGAGGGCCGCGTGGTCATCATGGGCAATGCAGCGCATACCTTGCATCCTGTGGCAGGACAAGGCTTTAACCTATGTATGCGTGATGCACATGTACTGGCAAAAATGCTGGCCAATCAGGTGATGCGCGGCGAGGATATTGGTGATAACCGTATGCTACAAGACTATGAGCAGGCCCGCAAAAAGGACCAAAAACGGGTTATTCGCTTCTGTGATGCAGTGGTTCTTGGCTTTACCCATCCCAATCCTGCAATCAAGCTGGCTCGCAATGTGGCGCTTATTGCCTTTGATAAGCTGCCCAACATCAAGCCTTTAGTGGCCAACTACGCCATGGGTCTTAAGTCGTGATAACGGGCATCATATCACCTACAATGATCTGATTAAAACTTAACACATCCCACTTTGATAACTTTAATAATACGGCGGCTTTTATGGCAACATCTGCACAAACCCTAATCATCGGCGGCGGCATCGTCGGGGCAACATTGGCTTTGAAGTTAGCGCAGCAGCAGCAAAAAGTGACTTTAATTGATGCGCGTCCTGCATTAACCGAAGCGGACTGGCAACAAAAGCTATTGCAGCGTGATGCCCGTGTCTTTGCGCTTAGTATCGCCAGTATTGAGCTGTTAAAACAGGTCGGGGCGTGGCAACTGATTACCAAATCAGGACGCAAAGCCGATTACACCCAAATGCAAGTCTGGCAACAAGATGGGCGCGGTGAATTAAACTTCGGAGATGAGGCGGTGCCACAATTGCTGGGCAGCATGGTTGAGCCTTTTGTCATTGAGCAGGCATTATATCAGCGCATGGCCGCGGATGATGTCAGTGAGTATCTGACCTTGGTCGCCGGTCACAAGGTCACTTTGCTTGACTGGCGGGGCACTCAGCAAGGCTATGAGGTGCACTTGGACAATGGCCAGACGCTACAAGGTAAGCTGCTTATTGGTGCCGATGGCCGGGGGTCATTGGTGCGACGCGAGGCAGGTATTGAGCTAGATATCTTGGATTACCACCAGACTGCCATTTGCTGCGCCATTAAGACCCAGCAGCCGCATCGAGCCACAGCCCGTCAGTTGATGTTGCCTACCGGTACTTTGGCCTTACTGCCGCTGGCGGATGTCACTAAGGACGATAAAGCCAATCCGCAGCATTGGCAGTCTGTGGTCTGGAGTTTGCCTCGCAATAAAGCGCTTGAGTTGCTGCAATTAAATGATATCGACCGTGATAGTCTACGCACCGAGCTTGCCGCTGCCAGTCAATATGCTTTAGGCGATATCGAGCGGCTAGAGTCTGTTGCCAGTTTTCCATTGACGGCTCAGCAGGCCAAACACTATGTGAAAGAAAACTTGGTGCTGGTGGGCGATGCAGCACATGGCGTTCATCCACTGGCAGGTCAAGGTCTAAATCTAGGTATGCTTGATGTGGCGGCCTTGGTTGCCACTTTATTTGAAGATTATCAGCGTAGTGGCGGTAAATGTTGGGGAGAGCTTGCCACGCTTCGTCGCTACGAGCGAACCCGTCGACCACACAACAGCGTGATGATGCACAGTTTTTCATTAATGAATTGGCTGTTCGCTGGAGACTTTGCAGCGCTGCGTCCTGTGCAGCAAATTCGTAGTGAGGGCATGTATCAAGTGGGCAAGATTAAACCGTTAATGCGGTTTTTTTCTCAAAAGGCGAGCGGGCTATAAATGAAATCTTCATCGCTAACTGTAGCTGCTATTTTACAGATGAGGGCTTTGTGCGTGTTGGTCTCTCAGGCCGATTGCCGCAAATGATGATGACTGCCTGCAAGATATTTTGAAGATTGAAGATAAATAGCAGTGTATTACCCAAACGACGCAAACACCACCATCAATACTGGCGCCACAATGTTGATAATAAAGCCAAAGCTAATGGCTAATGGAACCACACCAAGTCCGCCTGACTGTTGAATAACTGGTAAGGTGAAATCCAGGCTGGTAGCCCCGCCAAGACCTACTGCGGCAGATGGTGTCTTACGCATAAAAAATGGGATAAATAACAACGCGAAGAACTCACGCACCAAGTCATTAAATAGCGCCACACTGCCCCAAACCGCGCCATAAGCATCGGTCATCACAATGGCCGACAGCGAGTACCAACCAAAGCCTGAAGCCAACGCCAGGCTTTGAGGTAAAGACACCTCATCGAAGATTAACCAAAAGATAATGCCGCCCATGAGTACGGCAAGCGTAAAAATCACGCTGGTTTGCATCCCACGTTTGCTCAGCAGTACCTCTTTTAAAGTGATACCAGATGCCTTTAAGCCAATGCCCACCAGTAAAATTAACAACATCAATAGGCCGGTCATGGTGTTACCTGGCGGCATAAAGCTTGCGGGCAAAAATTGCCCGATAACAAAGCCAATCAGCACACAAGATACCTGAATAAGGCTGCCTCGAACACTTACCTTGTGCTTAGTAACAGACTGCTTGCCTGGTGGCGACCAAGGCACCATTCGATCAAACACCATTAGCCCGGCCAGCCCCCCACCTATGGTCAACACAGACAGCACGGTGACATACAAGGCGATACTGGCAATTTGACTGCCAAGCCCTTCTACTTGCGCCAGCTCAATACCGATTAAGGTGAGGATAATATAGACCAAATAGCCAAGTAGACGCTCTGAGAGTTGTACCAAAGTGCGGTTTAGTGGCAATGCAAACCCAATAAACAATGGAGCAAGTATGAGGACAAGGGTAATAAGATTGTCTATATTTTGAGGTGTTTGCATGATAAAAAGGACACACAGGCTGGTTGAGAAGAAATGAAAAAGTGATTCTATCATAGCTGGGTGAGACTGGGTGGTTTGCTGATCGACAATCCTAGATTTTGCCTAAATACTCGCTCAGTGTTATTTGGTTTAGTGGTGTCAACAAAAATACCCCGCTAAATCAACGGGGCAACTTTATTAGCTTTTAGCTAGACGGCTTTTTTTTAGCTAGACGGCTTTGGGAATAAAAGCTGTGCATCGGTCGGCTAACAGGGGCATTGCTTTAGGCCGCACTGAATTTTGCTCTGCTGCTTGCCCCGCTATGTTTTGAGCGTAAAGCGGGGTTAGCTGTCCAAAGCTGTCGGTGCCATTGCATAAACATAAAGCGTTACAGTCCAGCTGCGGTGGCTGCAAGCCTTGTACTAAGCTCATGGCGGCTATGTCGGCAAGGCTTGGGTAGTCATTGCGGTAATGACCACCTCGGCTTTCAAGGCGGTTAAGGGCACAGCCGAATAGTAAGCTTGCCAGCTGAAGTAGGCGCTGTAAGCGTCTGCTATTAAGCAGAGCCACTATATCTTGACTGTCCACATCTGCTTTACTTGGGATGGGCGCTGACAGCTGTTGTTGCCAAAAAGACAGTTGCTTTAAGGCCATATTTAGACCTGAGGCGCTGCGTCTGATGCCCATGTGCTCGCTCATTAACTGCTTAAGAGCGGTTAAACTAAGCGGCGGCTGATCGGTGTCGTTATTGGTGGTATTGAAGGCTAACGGTGAAACAGGCGCATCGAGGCTAGGCTCAATAACCAATGGCTTATGAAGAGACTGCGGCGCTTGCCAATTGTCTTTATCCAGCAAGTAACTGGGTAAATGATGGGCAATTGCACGGCCCATTACCACGCATTCAAGTAAAGAGTTACTGGCCAGACGATTGGCGCCATGTAATCCAGTATTGGCGACTTCACCGGCAGCATATAAGCCTTTGATATCGGTCTGTCCCTTCACCGTCGACAGTACGCCGCCACAGGTATAATGAGCCGTTGGCGCTACCGGAATAGGATCTGTGGTAATGTCGATGCCTAAGCTTAAGCAGTGGGCGTAGATATCGGGGAAGTGCTCACGAATAAACGCAGCGGGTTTATGCGAGATGTCCAAATGAACGTAGCCTAAGCCGTTATGAGCAATCTCATTAGCAATAGCACGAGCGACAATGTCACGGGGGGCTAATTCTTCGCGCTTATCATAGCGTGGCATAAAGCGCTCATGGCTAATTGGACAGCGAAGTAGGCCGCCTTCACCGCGCACGGCTTCAGAGATCAGAAAATTGCTGCTGCCTTGCGCATCATTATAAACCAGACCGGTTGGATGAAACTGGATAAACTCTAAGTTAGCCAAACGGCAGCCTGCTTCCCACGCCATCATAATACCATCGCCCATGCAGACATTGGGCGCTGTGGCTCGGGTGAATAATTGACCCAGCCCGCCGCTGGCAAGTACCACCGCTTGGCTATCAAATTGAACCAGCTTCTGGATCTGTGTGTCCACCACGATAGCGCCTGTGCAGCGATGATTGTTAGTCAATAGGCTAAGTGCCTCATGATAGGTGTAGAGCTTGATATTAGGTGCCGCGGCGATTTGCTGTTGTAGTGCCTGCATAATGTGCTTGCCAGTGGCATCATCAGCATGTGCCACACGTCGACAGCCATGACCGCCTTCTTGAGTCAGATGTAGGTCAGCGAGCGTAGGGGTGGGCTTTAAGTCAGCATCTGACTGAGGGTGCTTGGTGGTAAAAGGTACCTTATGTTTGAGCAGCCAATCAATGGCGTTGGCACCTTGGGCGAGGATTTGGGTGGTGGCCGCCGCATCACACAAGCCATCGCCGGCGATTAACGTGTCGCTGACATGATCGGCGACGCTGTCCTCGCTATCAATCACTGCGGCAATACCGCCTTGAGCGTAGTGGCTTGAGCAGGCCTGAAGATCTTGCTTGGCAAGCACAGCGATGCTGAGGTGTTTTGGCAACGAAAGCGCTGCCGAAAGCCCTGCCAACCCCGCGCCGATAATCAACACATCACAGTTTTGATGAGGGGCAGCACTGGCCATCTGTGCTAATGCGTTATCCACTGAATAAGTTGGCATAGGGTGCTCTCTGGTTAAAAGGTGTTATGGGGACTACATTTAGCCTGCCAGCAGCAGCTTAATATAGCGAAAACTTAAGCTGGGCCAACGTTTGCAAATAACGCACGGTCTTCAATAATATCGCCACTGGTGGCCACACGACGTTTTTGCTCAGCGGCGAAATCCAACATACGCTGTAGTGGCTTTAAAGCCGCCTGTGCCAATTCGGGCGCTAATTTAATCTCGCCACTACCAGTCTGTAGACAGTTTTCGATACCTTTTAGACCATTCATGGCCATCCAAGGGCAAAACGCACAGCTCTTACAAGTTGCGCTTTCACCAGCAGTAGGGGCTGCCAAAAACAGCTTATCTGGTGAGTGCTTTTGCATCTCATGTAAGATGCCAAGGTCAGTGCCCACGATAAAGGTTTGGTTATCCATCTCTTTGGTGGCGTTTAATAGCTTGCTGGTTGAGCCCACCACATCGGCCAAAGCCACCACGCTATCAGGAGACTCCGGATGAACCAGCACCACAGCCTCAGGGTATTGTGCTTTTAATTGCTCAAGTTCACGTGCTTTAAATTCGTTATGTACAATACACGAGCCTTGCCACAGCAGCATGTCAGCACCGGTCTGTTTTTGAATGTATTTACCCAAATGACGGTCTGGTCCCCAGATTATTTTTTGACCCTGCTCATGCAGATGAGTCACAATCTCAAGACCTACAGATGAGGTCACCACCCAATCTGCACGTGCTTTGACTTCTGCGCTGGTGTTGGCATAGACCACCACAGTGCGGTCGGGATGCTGATCACAAAATGCACTAAACTCGTCTATAGGGCAGCCCAAATCCAGCGAACACTCAGCTTCAAGATCTGCCATAAGTACGGTTTTTTCCATACTCAGAATTTTGGCAGACTCCCCCATAAACCTTACGCCGGCCACCACCAAGGTTTGCGCCTCATGTTCTTTACCAAAACGCGCCATCTCTAAGGAGTCTCCCACACAGCCGCCGGTCTCTAAGGCTAAGTCCTGAATGTAGGGGTCGACATAATAATGCGCCACCAGTACCGCATTGTGCTGTTTTAGCAGGCGCTTAATGTTTTCTACCACTTGCAGGCGCTCAGTACGAGACAGCTCAGCGGGTATCTTAGCTTTGGCATAGTCGATATCAATGCTTTGAATGGCAGAAGACTGGTTGCTTTGGGCCAAAGTTGGCGCGTCATAAGCAAAAATCTCAGTCTTCTCAGCGGGCGTGTACGAGCTGGCTTGTGAGGTAGTCATAAAAAATCCCTGTCATTGTGTGCTCTAAAGGCGGCACTTAATTAATCAAAACTTGAGAGCCAAAACTTGATAAGCAAATAATAAAGCAATGGCTATAATTATGCTCATTTTGAGTATAAATACAAGAATTTTTTTATAATTGCTTTTAAAGCCTTTTTAGTCATTATTTAAGTCACTGGGCTTACATGTCCCTTTAGATAAGCCGCATGCTGTTGATTTTGAGAAATAAAAATGCTCTGTCAGTCTCTAAACGAGGGGGATAACTTGGTTGTCCGGCAGGGTGATTTTAAGCGCCGCCTTAGTGCATAAAACCAACAAAATACAGGTGATCAACAGCTTGATACATAATGTCAAGCCGTGTAATTATCACCATTAACGGCTATACTAAAGTGACTACATAGCGAATCATTGCACCATTTGTCCAGACAACTACAAATAGCTGTTACCAAGACTAAAACTGGAAAAATAGAGCGTATGTTTGCTGCTCTAAGATGTTTTTGTGTCTGCACTACGATTTTTTGATATGTTCATTCACCCTTTTAATAAGTATTGATATTTTTATGAGTTTGTCTTTTTCTCACGCGCATAGCCAAGGCAGTGGAACCACAGAGGTGGTTGCGGTGTTGATTGCTATTACCAATAACAGTGCTCGTGTACTTACGGTGGATGGCGGTAAGCTGCTTCCTAATGGTCCATTGATGCCTTTGCACCGATCATTACAGGCCGGCGTGCGTCAATGGGTGGAGGAGCAAACCCGCCAACCTCTAGGCTATATTGAGCAGCTTTATACTTTTGTTGATACCAATCGCCGCAATAAACAGGGGCATGCTCTGGTGTATGTAAGCTATATGGGGCTGGTGCAAGAGGTGGCGGCACAAAGCCCAAATTCTGAACCTCCTCACTTAGAAGCTCGCTCACAAAGTGGCGCTAAGTGGCGAGACTGGTATGACTATTTCCCTTGGGAAAATCATTTGGATAAAAAGGTACAAAAACACACTCAGCTGATTACCCAGAAGCTGAAGCAGTGGGCAGATTTGGCCGATACAAATGATGAGCGTATCAAGCGCTTGCAACGCATTTATCTGTGTTGGGGCGGTGATTGGGAGCTAGATGACTCAGAGTTTGAAGCAGTAATCGCCAGTGATAGCAGCCACAGTAGCAGTGTCAAAGAGATGTTTAGTAAGTGGATTGCTGAGCATGCCCTGCTGCGTTACGAGATGCTGTATGAAGCTGGATTATTGCCTGAGTCGCCATATTATAATGCCGCAAAACTGCCTGATGACTGGCAACAAGCCACAGGAGAGCCGATGTATTATGACCATCGCCGCGTGATAGCCACGGCCATATCTCGCCTGCGTGCTAAGATTGAATATCGCCCGCTCATCTTTGGCTTGATGCCAGAAGAGTTTACCTTATTGCAATTACAACAAAGCGTTGAAGCGTTATCTGGTGTGGCCCTACACAAACAAAACTTTAGACGTCTGCTTGAGAGCCAAAACCTACTAGAGCCGACAGGTAACAGTAGTCAAACCGGTCGCGGGCGTCCTGCTAAGCTGTATCGTTTTCGCTTCGATGTTGAACTACAAAGCTTGCTGATGGACAGTAAACTGCCCAAAAGTGCCATCCGATCTTAATTAGTGATTGCTAATGTCAAATTTCTCCGCTATATTTATGCTCATAATGAGCATTATTAGCCTAGGTTTTATGTCGTTTTTTAGCTTTATTTAGCGCCTAAAATCAGCTGTCATTGAATCAACTTTATCACCGGTCGCCGTAAAACCACCCATTTTATATCGCTTTTTAAATAAGGACGCTTTATGTCAATCTCTGCCGCCCATGAGCCCACCACTGTAGTAGAGCCACCATTGAATGATGTGTTACTGCTACCCTTAATTCAGGCCGCACTACTAGAGGATTTGGGCCGCCGTGGTGATGTGACCTCGCAGGCGACCATTCCGGCAGATAAGCAAGCAACTTTGACCTTAACTGTGCGCGATGATGGCGTGGTGTGTGGGCTTGATTTGGCCAGATTGGCTTTTGCGCAAGTAGATCCAGATATCGAATTTAAAGCGCATACTCAAGATGGTGCAGCGGTGAGTAAGGGTGAGGTGCTGGCGACCATTAGTGGTAATGCTCGCAATTTGTTGACCGCGGAGCGCACCGCACTGAATTTTATGACGCATCTTAGTGGCATTGCGACAGCCACACGTAAGGTGGTAGATTTGGTGGCTGACTATCCGGCTCAAATTACGTGTACCCGTAAGACCATCCCAGGTCTGCGCACTGTTCAAAAATACGCGGTACGCTGTGGCGGCGGGCGCAATCACCGTCTGGGCCTCGATGACGCTATCTTAATCAAAGACAATCATATTGCTATTGCCGGTAACATTGCCAAGGCCTTACAACAAGCCCAGCAATTGGCCGGTCATCTTATTCCCATTGAGATTGAGGTTGATACCCTAGAGCAGCTGCAACAAGCAATAGAGGCAGGTGTTGAGCTGGTATTATTAGATAATATGGCTCCAGAGACGTTACGTAAAGCAGTGGCCTTGTGCAAAAATCATCCCAGCGGACGTATTAAGACCGAGGCATCAGGGGGGATTACCCCAGATAGTGTCGTCGCAGTTGCCCAAACGGGTGTTGACTTTATAGCCATGGGCTATTTGACCCAAAGTACCACAGCCTTAGATATCGGTATGGATTTTACCGCTTAATCCTCTACAGATACGCCAAATCTTGTGTAAGTCATTGTATAGATTTGATTTATAGCAAAATAGGGTAAAAACAGTGCTTGCTATCAACGTGAAGAAAGTCAGTATTCTTGTCGATGCCTTGTAATAATATGATACACAGCTAATACACAAAGCCATTATTGCTCTATAATAAAGGGTATTTGCACGGCTTGGCATGTGCTAAAATCGCTCCTTTTTTGCAAACTGAGGCGCCCGTATGGACACCGAAATTGTCAAAATAATTTTGGCATTTGTGGTACTAATTAACCCCTTTAGTGCCTTAACGCTATTTTTAGATTCGACTCGTGGCTATAGCATGACTGATAAGCGCCGCTTTGCGCGTATCAGTAGTTTGACGGTGTTTATTACCATTGCTTTTTTTACCGTCGCTGGTGAAACCTTACTTAAAGTGCTGGGCATCTCAGTGGGCTCGTTCCAAATTGCTGGTGGGGTATTGGTATTTTTGATTGCCATTAACATGATGAATGGCGAGGGTAATCCGGTAAAGCCCAATCAAGAAAACGTGGAAGTTGATGACAGCTTTGAGAGCATAGGCAGTACCGCCGCTGCCGTTGTGCCTTTGGCCATTCCGATGATGGTGGGACCAGGCGGGATTTCTACCGTTATTATTTACTCAGCACAAGTGACAGGTTGGCAGCAGAAGTTAGCCATCATTATTGCCGGTTTGCTCATTTCTATATTTTGTTATTTGGCTTTAATGGCCGCCGGTCAGCTAAGCCGGTTCTTAGGTGACACCGGTCTTAATATTATTAGCCGTATCATGGGTATGCTGCTTGCAGCGGTGGCCATCGAAATCTTGGTCAATGGTATTAAGACTGTTTTTCCTGGTCTGATCTAAAGGCCGATAGAGATAAGCTTTACGCTTAGCTATTGGTTGCTCATTTATGGTGTTATACCAAAAAGCCCCTGTTTAATTGAACTAAACCGTCCAAGATTTGGGGGTCAGTTCATCAGCAGGGGCTTTTTTATCAGGCTTAGTCTAACTGGACAACTGCTCAAACATCGCTCTAATTTGGCGCAGATTTAGATTAACTGTTGTATAGATGCCAAGATAAATAAAGCATTAATACGCCCACTAAAGCATCTAAAATATTCCAAGATTTAGGCTTGGCAAACAGTGGGCCGAGTAGGCGCGCGCCATACCCTAAGCTGAAGAAAAACACAAAAGAAGCACTCACCGCACCGGTGGCAAATAGCAGCTTACTATTGGCACCGGTAGACACCATACCGACCAGCACCAAGGTATCTAAATACACGTGTGGATTAAGCCAGGTAAACCCAAAACACAGCATAAGCGATCTATTTAAGCTGCTTTCGGCGGCAGCATTACTGTCTAGTGCATGCGACTTGGTAAAGCCTGCATATAAGCTTTGCAGACCATATACTAATAAAAATAAAGCCCCAGCAAGCTTCGCAATATTCACAATATTGGGATGTTGTGCCGTCATGGCGCCAAATCCTGCAACCCCTGCCGAGATGAGAAGCGCATCTGATAGGGCACAAAACAGGCATACGGCAAACACGTGCTGCTTTTTTAGACCTTGCTTTAAGATAAAGGCATTTTGGGAGCCAATGGCGAAGATGAGTGATAAGCCGAGCGCAAAGCCTGATACATAATCCATCTGGTTATCTCATGGTAAATTATTAAAATAGAGCCATAGCTTACAATATGAGTGATTTACACCCATCAACAGCAGCGGCTTTGCCATCTGTCTTGTTTTATAAGTTTTGGGTGCAATTATAGTCGGGTGTCAGTCGAGATGATATGACCAAATGAGCCTATAGAGCTTGGGTGAGGGCACTCATTGGTCAAATGATAAACATACACGAAGGGATGAGGTTATGACGCAAGCCACTGCAATGTTTGTGATGTTCATTTTATATGGCGTGCTGCCTGCAGCCGGTATTTACTTGGGCTATCGGGGCGTAAAAAAACTTACTCAGCCCAAGATGCTTGAGTATAAAGCCATGCCGCAACTGGGCAGCATTCCCGAAAAAAGCATGCCGCAAGAGGTCGCACAAAAGCTGGCGCTCATTAATGAAAAAGGTGAAAAGCTAAAGCGGCTATATGGCGATACTAACAATGATGGCGTTATTGATGACAAAGATGCGGTCAATGAGACCTATGTGATGATAAAAAACGTCATGGATATCCACATTCCTGAAGCGGTGGCCGATTATCGACGCTTGCACGACTTAGATAGTAACGTCAACAAAACCGTGGTTATCTCTGCTGAAAAAAGCGGTGACGCCTTAAGCCGTGCTGATACCACTAAGATTAAAAACTCAAACATGACGGGCAGACAAGCTTTATTGGAAGTATTAAATACAGTGGATACACAGTTTGATGGATTGCTTGATGCCGCTTATCATCAAGATGGTCAAAAGCTGTTGGCAACCAATCGCTATTTGCAGCAGCGTTTTGAGAAATAAAAGCTTTGAGAAATAAGATGACATGTGTACTTATCGTCGCTAAGCTCAAACTTTATAATCCATAGGTGACAAAAAAATGAGTGTGGTTATCGGTGCAGGTGTACTTACCTTAATAGCAGCCGGCTATGTGGGCCGTAAGGGCTGGCTCGCCTTTCATCGTGCAGTGGGTATTACACCAGGCAAAATGAAATATATAGAGTCCTCACAGCAGCAGCCTAAAATACGCCAATTGTCTTTGTCGGCTGAGCGGATGCAAGACTTACCACCCAGTGTATTGCAGCAATTACAGCGCATAGACACCAAGGCACAGCTGTTACAGCAGTGGCGAGATGAGCTGACACAGTCGGGGCAAACACCCGCTGTGAGCGAAGAAGAATTCTTAGTTAATAAGCTGCTAAAAGAGCGGTTGCCTGAGCTGTTGACCAATTACCAACGCCTTGCCCGTCATGATACCGTGTTACAACAAACACAACCTGACTCACCGACTCAGTCGCACGGTGAGGGTAGTGCGTTAAATCTAGTGTTTGAGCTATTGATAACGATTGAAGCTAAGTTAGACGCGCTACTAACCCGTTATCAGCATAATACCTTGCAGGACATGCAGGTGATGCAGCGCTATTTGCAGCAGCGTCAGTAATGCCCCTACAAGCCCCTTTTGAGTTAAATATGAACGTCAGTTAAATAGGGAGCATACCACCCGAAGCTGACAAAAATACCCCATAAGTTGTGTCCAACTTATGGGGTTCAGTTCATCTACTAAGGGCTTTTTATATAAATGCGCTATAAATAAGTCGTATTTAACGCTTAGAGCCTCTATTACCAGTATCTCTACCACGAGTGGCACTGGTATTTTTGCCAGTTGAGGTGCTGGCACGACCGCTGCGAGAGCTGGTACGAATGGTGCGGGCTTTCATCGGTTTTTTCTGGAAGCGCTCTTTTTTCTCTTTGGCTTTACCATGCACACCCATGTCCTCACGAGGACGTATGCCGACCAGATCAATCAGACGGTGAATGTCTTTTCTATCAAGCTCGATAAAGCGGCCGGTACGTAGCTCCTTGGGTAGATCCACTGAGCCATAGCTGGTACGCAGTAGACGGCTTACTTTTAGGCCTTGTGATTCAATCAGACGGCGTACTTCACGGTTACGGCCCTCTTTTAGCTTCACGTGATACCATTTGTTTACGCCTTCACCGCCACCTTGTTTGATGTCTTCAAACTTAGCAAGGCCATCCTCAAGCATAACGCCATCGGTTAAATTGCGCATCATTTCAGGGGTCAGCTCGCCTAAGATACGTACCGCATATTCACGTACAATCTCGTTTGATGGGTGCATTAAACGGTGCGCCAATTCGCCATCGTTGGTGAATAATAATAAGCCCGTAGAGTTAATGTCTAGACGACCCACCATAATCCAGCGATCATGAGTCAGCTTAGGCAGACGCTCAAATACCGTGGTACGACCTTCTGGATCATTGGCAGAACAGATCTCACCTTCTGGCTTGTAATAGGCCAAAACGCGACGGCGTTTTTCACGCTCAGATTTGTATTTAATTAGGCGGCCATCAACACGGATTTCATCGCCTTGTTCGACACGATCACCGATGCTGGCAGGTTTTTGGTTAATAGAAACACGGCCTGCTTTAATGACCTCTTCCATTTGGCGACGTGAGCCTAGGCCCATACGAGCCAATGCTTTTTGTAGCTTTTCGGTGCCGGCTGTGCTGGCAGAAGTGGTAGGCGCTGCGAACTGATAATCGCCATTGTGGTCAATGGTAACATCGCTTTGTAGTGTATCGGGAGCTTGGGTTTCGGGGTTTTGATTTGACTGAGGCATGGTATGCATCCTGGAATCGGTGGGTGACTACATTTCACAATGTAGGTTATTCAGTTTTTAGAATTAACGCAGCTATTGTACGTGATATTGTGGCTATTGTGGATATTTTCTTACCACCCTTGAGTAATCTGGCCACTTTATAAGTGTTATGAGGGGTTACCAGCTGCATTTGTTTTATTGTCCACGCAAGAAAAAGCATTAGCGGCTGTGCTTTTCAATCCAGTTAAGTACTGTGGGCCAAACTTCGGCGGCAGCATTACGGCTTAAAAATATACGGGTATGGTTATAATTCTCTAAATCGCCACTGGCAATACCAAACTCCCGAAAGTGATTGTTAGCATTGTTTAAGGCTTGTAAAAACTTTAAGCACCCTTGTGGTGGTGCAACAGAGTCACCTGCTGCACAAATAGCATAAGTGGGCGTAGTGATATAGGGCATCACAGTACGGTAATCCAAGGGCTGCTGCGGGATAACAGCGGTATGACGACGTTGAAAACCCTGGCCTGAGCGTTTATCAATCAGTCGATGCATTCGCTGATTAAAGGCCTGTTTTAACTGATGTCTTATCGGGGTAGGCGAGTAGCTACTAAAGTTTTGGTTTAAGTTCCAGTCCATCCACTGTGACAGTAGATAGTAACTTTCATTCATGGTGCCAAGCTTTAGGCGTTTGCCTCTTACAATCCCCATTTGACGGGTGGCAGCTTTACTTAGCAGTAATTTGGCGTAGCTGACTGGGGTGGTCGCTGCAGCAAAAGCTTGGCAGGCAAATAAAGTGATACTAGATATTTTATCGACAAACTCAGTATGGCGGGTCAGAAGCATGGTTAGGCAAATACCGCCACCACTGTGGGTGATACAGTGTAAATTATCGAGGTTTAGCTCGTTAACTAAGTAATCAAGAGTGGCCCTCACATCATAAAAAGCGATATCTTCTAAATGATAGGGCGTTTTGGGCTGGCTGCTACTGCCATGACCACGCCATTCCATAATAAAACAGGGATAACCTAAAGACGCAAAATAACTGGCAATACCGAGGCAGACCCCTTTGTCCGAAAAAGCGCCATGAAGCAACAATAGATTTTGTCTTTTATGATTGCCTATGGACGGATTTAGGGGGTTTTTAATGGCCTCATTATCTGTAATTTTCCAAACAGCAATTTGCTGATGGTCTGCTGTGGTCACAAGATTAAGCGTTTGATGTATCATCGTTGATCACTTTATATCCTTATAAGCTATGCAAATATGACTGCCTGTCTATTTTTACATCATAGTCTGTTTTTACATCATAGATAGTTATCAATGAGATGCCTACCGCTTGACTTGAATGCCCTAGTCACTTTGCAAATTTAAATCAGGAAGTGGCGGCAACTGCTGCAAGCTCTCAAGCCCAAAGGCATCCAAAAACTGTGGCGTGGTATGCAAAAGGGCAGGGCGCCCTAGAGTCTCTCGATAGCCTTTTTCTATAATCCAGCCTTTATCAAACAGCTGCCTTAATATATTGCTAGATACGGTGACACCTCGCACCTGCTCAATATCACCTCGGGTCACCGGCTGTTTATAAGCAATCACGCTTAAAGTCTCAAGCAATGCCTGACTTAAGCTCTCTAATCGCTGCGGGAAGACGTGTTGAATTAATGCACTATATTCACTGCGAATCTGTAGCCGATAGCCGCTGGCAGATTCACTTAAGCTGAGTACACCTGTGGTCAGTCTTTGCTGTAAGACTAACAGAGCAGTCTCAAGCTCCGGCTTTGATAAAGACAGATGTTTTCTAAGTTGGCTGTCGGTCAGAGGTGATTCAGAGGCATGTAGCAACACTTCAATACGGCGGCTTAGCTGATCATAACGGTGAAAATTGTTAAGGTCAGTTTGCGCTGTATCGCTCATGTCAGCCTGTGCCGATTGACCTGTTGCTGCCACATCATTGTCCTTATGGGGGTCTGAAACTGTGGTAACTGTAAGGGGCGAATTAAAAGGCGTATTGGGCATAATCAGTAAGGCTTTTAAAAATTAAAGGGGGGGGCACACAGACGAGGAGGGTTGGCATCATAGTCAATAAAGAATTAAGCGACCCAGCGCAGCTTTAAACTTGATAGGCTATAAGTATGCGGCTTATGCTCAGCCGGTACTGCGCCATCTATAACGGCATCTTGTGCGGTATTGGCAATGTTATGGGTGGCGAGTGGTTTTATGGCCACAGACGCAGTTGTTAACGCGCTGTCTGTCTCAATCACATCAATAATCTGACGCTTCATTAGCTCAAGCACAGCCACGAAGCTGACCACCACCCCAAGACGTCCCTGACTCTGATCAAGAAGCTCAATAAAGGCGCCTTCACCACGTTCACTTAACTGGCGACTGATGCTGGCAATACGATCTGATAAGGGAATAGGATCAACTTTGATACTGTGCATCTGATAGTCAGGTTTAAGCTGCATTTTTAATAAGCTCTCCACCAGTATTTCAGCAGGGTAGCTTGGTAGCTGAGCAGCCATAACCTCAGGGTCTGGCAGGCTAGCCATTGCCAAAAATACATCACGCTCTAGACGTATCAGATTGTCCAAACGACGAGCAGCCTCCTTAATTTGAGCATAGTCCTCCAGACGAGATATTAATTCAGCTTTCGGGTCGCGCTCATCTTCTAACTTCTCAGGCGCCGGTAACAATAGCTCGGTCTTAATGGCAATCAAAGTCGAAGCCATCAGCAGATAATCACCAGCCAGCTCAAAATGATCAGCATCAAGCTCATCGATATATGCCAAATACTGCTCAGTAATTGGCAAAATAGCGGTGTCTGTGATGTCAAAATTGTTCTTTTTGACCAGATATAATAAAAAGTCGAGTGGGCCTTCAAACTGATCAAGCCAAATGGCAAAAGCTTGAGGTGGTATGTACAAGTCTTCTGGCAATGACTGTACAGGCGTGGTATAGATTCTAATACCAGCGCCTGAGTCTAAATTTGGCTCAGAATAGGCCTGCGTGTCTGAGCGGCTATCATTTACAGTTGTCAAAAAATGCCAACCTTATTTAAGCTTAGCTAACGGCTTAATACCGATAGCACGGCGTGTTTTATCCAACTGTTTGCGGCTGTGACGGCGGGCTTTTTCGGCCCCCATGAGCAAGATTTCCTCTAGCTCTTTAGGGTTGGCCATCAGCTCAAAATAACGCTCGCGGAAAGGGGCGATTTCACTATTAATTTTTTCAAATAAAATCTGCTTAGCATCGCCCCAAGCAATCCCCGCCTCAAACTGAGCACGTAAATCTGCAATCTCTTCTGTGCTACCAAAGGCTTTATAGATCTCAAAGATTACCGAGTCATCAGGATTTTTTGGCTCTTCAGGGGCTTGTGAATTGGTCACAATTTGCATGATGGCCTTACGCATCTGCTTTTCGGGGTCTACTTGTGGGTTATATTCACCAAATAAAGGAATGGTATTGCCGTAGCTTTTGCTCATCTTGCGACCATCAAGACCGGTGAGCAGCGCCACATTTTCATCTACCACCGCAGAGGGTAGGGTAAATAATGACTTGTATTTGTGGTTGAACGTACCGGCGATATCACGCGCCATTTCAATGTGCTGGATTTGGTCACGGCCGACAGGCACATGGGTGGCATTAAACATTAAGATGTCAGCGGCCATTAATACAGGATACCCAAACAGACCCATGGTGATACCTTGGTCGGGATCCACGTCACTTTTTTCATTATTAATATCGACCGCCGCTTTATAAGCATGGGCTCGGTTCATCAGTCCTTTGGGACATGAACAGTTTAAAATCCACGCAAGCTCTGGAATCTCAGGAACATCAGATTGACGATAAAACACTACCTTTTCAGGGTCAAGACCACACGCAAGCCAAGTGGCGGCAATGGCTTTGGTTGATTCGTGAATTTGTTTTGGGTCATAGCATTTGATAATGCCATGGTAGTCGGCCAAAAAGAAAAAAGACTGATCTTCTTCATTTAGGCTGTTTTGCGCAGATTGAATCGCAGGACGAATAGCACCCACATAGTTACCTAAGTGTGGGATACCGGTTGTGGTAACACCAGTTAAGATACGTTTTGGCTGAGTGTCTTCGGCTTTTTGAGCGTGCTCTGAAGTATTTTGTTCTACAGTCATAAGGGGTCTACTTTTACAAAGAGAAGTGGTTTGGCTGGCTTTAGATATAAGAAGCTATTTTAAGTAAATGCAGTATAACAAATTCTGATTTATTTGCTTAGCCTATTGGCCTTAGGCATTAGCATAAAAGGACAGCGAAACAAACGACAATAGCAGATTTACGCAAGTTTTTTGTCTTAGCTTGCCGTCTTAATGACTGCGTTAATAGCGTGACTATCAAGGGGCTGTATCTGCTTGATAACTTACGCTTTATTTTATTTAATATAAACTAATTTTTTATTAAGTATTTGATTTTGTTGTGTTAATTATTTTTATTTAATTGAAGCAAGGTATTAAGGTAAGGTATTAAAAAATAATTTAATATGGGCAACACTTTGTAGAAAAAATGAACTCATTGGTTTACATTCCGCTATATTAAGACTTGCATTAGTGTTTTATAGTCAGGTCTCAACTTAACCCAGTAAAATGAATTTACTACACAATATAAGGATATAACGTGTATGGGAATGTTCGACTATAAAAACTACTCAAGTGAAGAGGCCGCCAAATTAGTAGACGATGCCAGTCGTCTCTCAGCCTATACCAATGCAGTCAGCTTTTTTGGCTTTATCCCAGGCGCCGATGCGCTAAATGTTGTTGGTAAACTGACCGGTGATTTGTTCCCCAATGAGACTAAAGTGGGTATTCCTGATGGTTGGGCGCAGCTTACGCCTAGCGACTTAGGTGTCAGTGATTCTTTAGTAGATAAGGAAGGCTACTTTCAAATAGATAGCCTGTTCAGTGGCAAGACTGTGGGTGGCCCGCAAGCGCTTATCTTCGGCCAATATGACAATGCCGGCAAACTGATAGGCATTAACCTCAACATTTCGGGCACCAATAATCTCATCGATGTCTTAGATTATCTGGATTTTAATAGCCGTAAAGGCATCGCTTTATTAGAGCCTATTTTAACTGTCGTTAAAGACTTTGCTGTTGCCAATGGTTTAGACGGTAGCGATGTCCTTATTAGTGGATATAGTGCAGGCGCTGCTGTAACCAATATGATCGCCGCTGAGCGTGAAAATTTGGCAGATGGTTTTTTTGAAGATGCTGACTATATGGCCTTTGCCGTACCTACCATTTATGAAAACTCCGACGTTATTTTAAACTTTGGCTATGAGAACGATGTGGTACATCGTATTACTGGCAGCGAGTCTAGTATTATTGATGCTATCAAGGCAGCAGATTTTGGATTGGTCAACCCAGATAAAGATTTTGATGGCTCAACTGATAACGTGGTGTTATTCAATGATGTATATGCATCTCCTATTTGGGATGTGAGCTTATTTTCACTATTAAATATCCCTACTGGCTGGTATGCGCACATTAATGGTATTACCACAGATGCCATCAGCCGCATTAGCAACTCTACTTTCTATGAATATACCAAGCAAGACAGCACCGTTATAGTGGCAGATTTAACCGCCGTAAGCCGAGCGACAACATGGGTGCAAGATGACAAGTCGCACACCTCAAGCCATTATGGCAGCGCCGCCTTTATTGTGGGTAGCGAACACAATGATTTAATCGCTGGTGGCAAGAACTTTGATTATATCGACGCAGGTTTGGGTGATGATATTATCAAAGCAGGTACAGGCGTTGATCATGTTGATGGCAATGAGGGTCATGACCAAATACGCATTGAAGGTAGAAGTGGCGACTGGGATGTCTTTAAGATGGCCGATGACACCTTATTTTTCTTAGATAAAAAAGGCACCAATTTGGTTGAGGCCAATAATGTTGAATCAGTCAGCTTCAATGGTGAATTGGCAAGCCACCTAAACAACTATGATATTGGTAGCACAGGTCTGATTGAGAACCGTCCAGTAATTAAATGGTTCAGCAAAGGCAAAGAGTATGGCGTCCACACCGAAGGCAGTGATGCAGATGATAATTTAAGTGGTAATCTCGTTTTCGGTCGTGATGGTGATGATACCATTCAAGGTACCAAAGGTAATAACACCTTACATGGTGGTGAAGGCAGTGATGTGCTGTATGGTCTTGGTGGTAATGACAAGCTGTATGGTGCAGAAGGTGATGACCGCTTAGATGGGGGTGCGGGCAATGATTGGTTGATTGGTGGTATCGGCAATGACACCTTTGTTGTTAATAATAACGCAGGCTCAGATACTATCCTTGACTTTAATAACGACATTGGCTATCACGATATTATTGAATTCTCCTCATCGTTATTTAATGATTTAACCAGTCTGGCCAGTCACACCATTCAGTCTAAGGCTGATGTTTTAGTGGCCTTAAATGCTAATGACTACTTAACCGTATTAAATTCAACGGTTGACGATGTGTTGGCCAGTGCGGTTATTATTTAATCAATAGCTTCTTGACCAAAAAAGACGCCTCTTTCAAAGGGGCGTCTTTTTACTTAGATGTCTGACTGAATGAATCAGTGTCAATCAACGATAGTAGTCACTGCGGCCATTAGGCGTGTTTTTATAACGCTTGTGAAACCACATCCACTGGGTGGGGTCAATACGAATAAGACTCTCTAATACCTCATTGATACGAGTAGCATCAGCGACTTCATCAGCTGAGGGATAGCCGTCTATTATCGGTGTAATAGTAAGGTGGTAATGCGGACGCTTACCTTTTGGCATATTATCTGGCGTCTGACGGTAAGTATGTAAAGCCATGACGGCTGGGGGAGTAGACTTCTTGCCCAGTTTTGCCAGTCGTCTAGGAGCAGTAACGGTGGCAGCAGGTACGCCAAAAAAGGGTGCCATAACCCCATGCTTTAAGCCGTAATCTTGATCAGGGGAGTACCAGATAATTTTACCAAGCTTAATACGGTTTACCAGTTTGCGCATATCGCTGTGATCAATCTGCTCATCAAAAATATTGCGGCGACCATTATAAATGAACCAGTCAAGCAATGGATTGTTTTGTGGACGATACACACAGTCAGTGGCAGCAAACTGCGTAAACAAACGGCCACCCAAATCCAACATGGTATAGTGAGCGCCTAATAACAACACCGCTCTACCTTGCTGCTGAGCTTGCACTAAGTGCTGAAGCCCTGAAATAGAAAAGGTACGCATAAACACATTCGGGCGCAGCCAAGCACACAAGGTTTCGAAGATACCAATGCCTTGATTGACGAAGACCTGCTTTGCCATACGTTCACGCTCAGCCTCCATTTTTTCAGGAAAGGCCAATCTTAAGTTTACCAAGGTATCCCTACGTCGACCTTGTAGCAGATGATAGAGGGTGATACCCAGCTTACGACCTATCCAAAATTGATAGCGTAGAGGCAGATACATCAGCAACAAAAATAAAGCCAGCATGAGCCAGATCAGCCAGTACTGAGGCAATAAAAACTGCCACTTAAAAGGCTTCTTATCTGCTATATGTGCCTGCTTATGGTTATCAGTAATGCTTGGCATACCAGCAGGAATAGGCAGCGCCTTTGATCCTGCTGCCTTGTCACTGGTCTGGTTAACCGAGCTGTTAACAGATTGAGCCACAGAGGTCTCAGCAGGCGAGGCGTGAGCGCTTTGTTTGGGGTCAAACTGCTGCACAGAAGTAACAACAGGAATCTTATTAGACTCCTGTTTTTTTGGATTGGGAGTGGGGGTATTGGAATCAGTCATATTAACTCATTAAGGACTTGCTTTGCGGACAATGAGCTTGCGGCAGTTAGCTGTCTAGCTCATCCCAGCGCTCTAATTTGGCCATGAGCGCTTCATCGATCTCTGACAGTCTTTCACTGGCAGCAGTAGCAGCTTCTAAGTCCGTGGTAAACCACGAGCCGTCGGCCAATTTTTGTTGCAGCTGATTTTGCTCTTTTTCAAGCTCAGCAATTTGCTTGGGTAAGGCGTCAAGTTCACGCTGCTCATTATAGCTAAGCTTACGTTTGGGGGCTGTTGTCGCTTTGTCATCAGTATTATTAGATGTAGGCTGTGCCGCTTTAACAGGTTTTTTTTCGGCCTCGACTTTAGCGCTCGGGTTTTTGCTGGCAAAGCTGTCTTCGCGCTGTTTTTGAACCAAGTAATCTTGATAGCCGCCGACGTATTCTTTAACGATGCCTTTGCCTGCTTCGTCCTTATCAAAGACCCAAGTAGAGGTCACCACGTTATCCATAAAAGCACGGTCATGGCTGATAAGAAGGATAGTACCATTGAAGCTGGCAACCGATTCTTCTAATAACTCAAGGGTGGCCATATCCAAGTCGTTGGTCGGCTCATCAAGCACCAGAATGTTGGCAGGCTTTAACAGCTGCTTGGCCAGAAGCACGCGGTTACGCTCACCACCCGACAAGGCTTTTACGGGGGTACGTGCCCGCTCTGGTGCAAATAAGAAATCTTGTAAGTAGCTCATAATATGGGTTTTTTTGCCACCGACTTCAATGAAGTCTGAACCTTCAGAGACGTTTTGAGCCACACTGGCCTCAAGATCTAATTGATCACGCAACTGATCGAAAAAAGCAATCTGTAAATTGGTGCCCAAAGTTACGCTGCCAGTTTGGATAACCTCATCATCAGACATATCTAAGATGGCTTTAATCAGGGTAGTTTTACCCGCGCCATTTGGTCCAATAATACCGATTTTGTCACCACGCACGATTGTGGTGGTAAAGTTATCGACCAATACATTACCATCATATTCAAGATGTAGGTCTTTCACTTTACACACAAGCTTCCCGCTCTTATCGCCGCTGGTCATGGTGATGTTGACATTGCCTACTTGTTCACGGCGTTGTTTGCGCTCTTCTCGCAACTGTTTTAGCTCACGTACACGGCCTTCATTACGGGTACGGCGTGCTTTAATGCCTTGGCGAATCCATACCTCTTCTTGAGCGAGTTTTTTATCGAAATTGGCATTGTTTTTCTCTTCGGCGATCAATTGCTGCTCTTTTAGCTCTTGATAGCGTGCGTAACCGCCAGCGCCTTGGGTCACATCATAGCTGCTGAGCTTGCCGCGGTCTAACTCAATAATACGAGTCGCTAACTTATCAACAAAAGCCCTATCGTGGGTGACAAAAAGCAGGGTAAGACCTTGCCAGTCTTTTAAGAACTGTTCTAGCCATTCGATACTGGCCACATCTAAGTGGTTAGTTGGCTCATCAAGTAGCAAAATATCCGGCTTAGTCACCAAAGAGCGGGCAAGAAGTACACGGCGTTTACGGCCGCCTGATAAGGAGGATAAGTCATCTTCAGGATCTAGCCCCATAGTGGTAATGATTTGGCGTGCTTCACGCTCTAAATCCCAACCATGTGCCGCATCAATATCATGCTGCAAGTCTGACATAGCCTCACATGCTGTCATGTCCCCTGACGCGCAAGCATCGGCCTTTTGGTTATAAGCAATGAGCAGCTCTGCGGTTTTTTTGTCGCCGCCCATAACAATGTCTAAAATGCGCCCACTGGTTTCGGGTACGTCTTGCTCAAGCATTGCCACCTTGACGCTGCTGTTAATAACCACCTCACCACTGTCAGGAACAATGCGTCCATCGATGAGCTTAAATAAAGTAGACTTTCCCTCGCCATTACGGCCAATCAAACAGACGCGCTCACCCGCCTCAATGCTTAAGTCGATGCCATCAAGAATGGGCGCGACGCCGAAGGCTAAGTGGATGTTTTTTAAATTAATAAGTGCCATAACTGTATTATCACCGTGTGCTACATGCTAAAATTAAGCACAGTATATCATGCAGGCAACAAATCATAACCTGTCAATACTGCCGCTTGAGATTAATTGACTTCGCCCTTGTCTCTATACCCATTTGTTAACTTCTAAACAATTGATTCACAAAAAAAGCCATTACCATGTCAAAGCCTAATGTTGTTCAGACCGATCCCATTTATCAAAGCCTACAGCAGCAGATAGCTGACTTACAGTCTCACGTGGCTTATATGGAGTTGACCATAGATAGCTTAGATACAGTGGTGACTAAGCAAGATAAGCAGCTACAAGACATGCAGCGTCAGTTGCAATTGGTCTATGCACAGCTCAGCCGTCAAATCGATTCAGGCATTGCTCCCTTTGATGCTGCCTCTGAAGTTCCGCCCCACTATTAAACCCTTCTAAAAAATATTAAAGACTCACTGGTCATAATAAAGATAATGGCCTTTTTGCATAGCTTTTATTGCACCGCTACGGCCTTGTCTTAAGCCTTATAAAACCGGTTTGTCTCAAAAAAATAACACCATAAACACCAAAAATTTATTTCCTTTAGGGTCTCCAAAAAATTGTTAAAACAATAAGTATAAATATATCAAAGTGTTGCAATTCATTTCTTAGTTAAGTAGTATTGCCGATAACTGATTGTTCGGTAGGTAATAAGTAACCCAACGATAGTCAGTGTCCATCCCTGTTTTATGACCTCATATTTAATGAGAAGCCTAATCATAAAGCTCAAGTGCCCATCCTATAAATGGAATTTTTGGAGAAATAAATGCGCTCATCCTTTACTATTAAACCCCTCGTTACTGCCATAGCGGCTTTCTCAGTTGCAAGCGTTGCTCAAGCAGCAGGCCTTGATCGTTCAGGTCAAGATACCACTGCGTTTTTCCAAGATGGCACCTATGCAGAAGCTGTTTATACTTATATTGATGCCGATGTAACCGGCCGTGATGCTGCAGGCAATAAAGTAAAAGATATTGCTGAGGATTATGACTTCTTCCGTTATGGTGTAAAAACAGATATAGATAATAAATTCAGTATTGGTGTGTTATATGACGAGCCTTGGGGCGCAGCTGCTGATTACCATGGTAATAATGAATTTGTGGGCTCACCTACAGATGTTGTAGGGGGCCTACGAGGTAGTATTCAGCAGTATGAAGCTGGTGAAAATGCACTAGAAAGTTTGCAAGGCGCGCAGGCACAGTATGACCAAGCACTAAGTGATGGGACTTCGGAATCACAGATTGATGCTTTGATTGCTAATAACGACAAACTAGCTGCTGCAGGTATTAAGAATTACAATCAGCTAACTCAAACTGTAGCTGGAACCAAACAGCAACTTGAGGCAAATAAACCAAGTTATGAGCGTGTTAAAGCTCTGGACGAAGCGGGAATACTAGATAAAGCATTAGCTAATACCGAAGCAACTAAAGTAGAAGTACGCAGTGAAAGCTTGACAGCACTAATGGGTATGAAGTTTGGTCAAAACAAAGAATTTCAAATCTACGGTGGTCCAGTTGCCCAACGTCTAAAAGCTAATGTGAAATTACGTGGTGATGCTTACGACCTTGCAACAGGCTACGATTTAAATGTAAATCCAGATATTGACTATGGTTGGATCGCAGGTCTGCAATATAGTAAGCCTGAAATTGCTTTAAAAGCTGCGCTAACCTATCGCTCTGAGATTGATCACAGTGTTACTGCCCAAGAATCAATGTTGCTTGCAGGAGTAGAGGGGACTCAGAAGATGGAAGTCACCACACCTGAATCAGTTAACTTTGACTTCCAAACCGGTATCAACCCAACCACACTAGCAACAGCCAAAGTGCGCTGGGTACCTTGGAGTGACTTTACAATTACCCCACCTCTGTATAACGCAGCGACAAAATCTAGATTTCCTAATGGCTTAGATTTAGTAGCATATGATGATGATCAGTGGCAAGTTGAGCTAGGTCTGGCCAAGCGTGTGGCTGACAAACTTGCTGTATCTGGCACGGTAGGTTGGGACAGTGGTGCGGGTAACCCAGTTACTTCATTAGGTCCGATCGAAGGTTACTACAGTGTAGGTCTTGGTGCGAAATATGACATCACTAAGAACTGGGCAGTATCAGCCGGTGGTAAATACCTATGGTTTGGTGATGCCAAAGGTCAGATTCCTAGCGGTGATATCGTAAGTGATTTTAAAGACAATGATGGCTTTATCTTGGGTGTAAAACTGTCTTATCAAGATAAATAATCTTTATAGTAAAACGTCCTATTTCTAAGCAGCCAGCTTTGCTTAGATAAGCCATAAAAAAGCAGCCTAAGGCTGCTTTTTTATGTTTTTTGATAAATTACTAAAACAAGTGTTGCTATAAATACTTATTTTCACTATCCTTATTACAAGAATTACGTATTTTTACATATATTCAATATTTTTATTCGTATGTTAAGAATATGTATGCCTTTGGCACAGGATTGCCTGCGACTCTCATCGCTATTTTATAAACGGATAGCATGTGGCCAATAACTTTCATGGAGAATTCCCAATATGTTACACAAATTCCCTATCTCTAAGCTGACTCTTGCTCTTTTAACATTACCCCTAGCTTCTTTAACACACGCTGCCGGCCTTGATCGCTCAGGGCAAGATGTTACTGCTTTTCTTCAAGATGGTACTTACGCTGAAGCGGTTTATACCTATCTTGATGTAGATGTCTCAGGTCATGACAACAAACTAGTTGCAAACGATACCTACGTAAAAGGTAATAAAACAGGTGATATCGCAGAATCATATGATTTCTTCCGCTATGGTGTAAAAACAGATATTAATGATACTTTTAGCATTGGTGTGTTATATGATGAGCCATTTGGCGCAGAAGCAGCTTATAGTGGGAATAACAACTTTGTATCTGGTGGCCAATCCGATGCAGCAGCCTTTAGTAGCCAATTGACTAATATTGAGAACCTAGGTAATACACTACCGGTGCCGGGTGCTAACGGTATTGAAAAAGCGATAAATGCAGGAGTAGTGACCAAGGAACAGGTAGATCTATTGGGAGCGAGTGCTCTAGCAGCTAGTCAATCTATTGCTGGCGAAGGCACAGATGTTAGTGTACGAACGTATAGCTTAACAGGTATCCTAGGGATGAAGTTAGGTGAAAATAAGAATTATCAAATATACGCAGGCCCAGTTGGACAAAAGGTAGAAGGTGAAGTTGAGTTGCGTGGTATCGCTTATGGTCCGGCCAATGGCTATAATGCAGTCATGGCACCTGATACAGCAGCAGGTTGGCTAGCTGGTTTTTCATACAGCAAACCAGAAATTGCGTTAAAAGCAGCATTAACCTACCGTTCAGAGATTGACCATAAGTTAAAAGCTAATGAGGAATTTACAGGAGCGCTAGCCCCATTCAACGGTAGTAGTGAAGTTAAAGTCACTACTCCTGAATCAGTCAACTTTGACTTTCAAACCGGTATTAATCCAACCACGTTAGCAACAGCAAAAGTGCGTTGGGTGCCGTGGAGTGATTTTAAAATTGAACCACCTCGATACAGTGGTGCAACGAAATTACCATTAGTCAACTATAGTGATGATCAGTGGCATGTTGAACTGGGCCTAGGTAAGAAGCTGGCAGATAACTTCTCAGTATCAGGATCAATCGGCTGGGACAGCGGTGCTGGCGATCCAACTTCTTCACTAGGTCCTGTTGATGGCTATTATAGTGTAGGGCTTGGTGCTAAGTATGATATGACTAAAAATTGGGCAATTTCTGCTGGTGGTAAATACTTAATGTTAGGTGATGCAAAAGGTTCATTACCAAATGGATTAATTGCATCTGACTTCCAAGATAATGATGGTTATGCTTTCGGTGTTAAACTGTCTTATCAGGACAAATAATCACAAAACTTATTATCTCTTATAAAAAAAGCAGCTCTGATGGGGCTGCTTTTTTATTTGCTTACAATTTATTATCTATTAAGTATTCGCTTAATAAAAGAACGCTATCCCTTAATGCACAAGCCTTAAGCCACAATAAAGCATGTTATTTAATTCAACTTATTTTAGTTGTACAGATTACCTATTCTAAAAATAATTGACTTGTGGTATTAAGTCTGCCTAATATAAAAGGTGCAAATAAACGAAGTTAGTATTTCATTTCGATTTATTTGAACCAAACGAAATAGTGGATTATACCTAATCTTCATGGAGGAAGATGAATGTCACCAATGAATTATTCTGTGCTGAACAGCACCACGGCAAAAAAATTACAAACACCGCTTAAAGCGAGTGTTTTTTTACTAACCACAGTTATTCTGGCTTCCTGTGGACTAGACAGTAGCTCAACCTCTTATTATACCTCTCCTTCTGAAGTTCCTAGTAGCCCAGATACTGAAACTCCGGATACTGAAACTCCGGATACTGAAACTCCGGATACTGAAACTCCGGATACTGAAACTCCAGATACTGAAACACCAGAGCCAACGCCAAATGAACCAGAAGTGAATGATAGCGGTGTACAGTCTATTAATGTTGGTACAACAGCTGCTGGGCTACCAAGTGACTTTGCAGTAACCACACGAGACTTTGAGATTGGCGAAGATAGCGTCATCGCACGTGCAGATATTGCATCTAACAATTTATTACCTGAAGTAAATGTTACTATTTCAGGAGAAGGTGATACAGCACTTGATGATGGCTATATGAGTCATGATGACAATACGTCTATTCCAACTGCCCTAGGCGAGTTGCCATTAGAATACACATCAGTGTATAAAGATTATGATGGCATGATGCGTACCGGTCATATTGATGGTGCTGCAAGCTTGCAAGATAAAAGTATTCCAGTTGATGGTGTTGCCGTTATCGGTAATGCAACCGAAGCAGCTAATGTGCCTACGGAAGGTACTGCCAAATATACAGGTGATGCGACCCATCGTAAGTTAGGTATTGGTAATGATATCGAATTTGGTACCTCTGAATTCACAGCCGACTTTGTTGGTAAGAAAGTTGAAGGTAATCTAAGCTTTGCTAATGCTGGAGATATTTCATTAACCGCTGACATCGAAGGCAACCAGTTTTCAGGTACTGCAGATGCTAACGGTGGATACGCAACCGAAGGTGGTTTTTATGGCGGTGATGCTGACTATCTAGGCGGTATATATGAAGGTAACGGTGCACAAGGTACTTATGGTGCGGAGAAGATAAACGCACCTGCACCGGTAGATCCAACTGATCCAGTAGATCCAGTAGATCCAACTGAGCCAACCGAACCTGTTAACCCACCTGTACCAGCTGATAGCGCAATGACGGGCTTCCAATCGACTGCATTAAGTAGTACAGAACGCACCTTACCGTTTGGTGCAGGTCAGCTGGATAATGCAATTGGTTATGTCACCATTCGTGATGACAAATCAAACTGGTCAGGAAATCAAGCTGATTTGGTTAACAAAGACGGTGCATTAGTGCCGCTTGATACACAAGATGGCGATAACTTCACCTCATTTGATAACTTGTCTGTACGTGCAGATATGGTGAAACCTGAATCAGTACAAAAACCGATGGATATCTCTTTATCAAATCCTGAAAGCATCGTTGTTGAAGCGGGTAAAGATGCTTTAAACCCAGACTTAAAATACAGCGCCGTTTATGAAACCTTTGATCAGCAAATGCAAGTGGGTCATGTCTACGGTCATATTAACTCAGGCTTTGTCGGCGATTTATCACGTGTTGCCAACGTCTTTATCCAAGGTCATTTAACGGCTCAAGAAGACATCGACTACTTAAAGCAAGTTAACGATGGTAAAGCGTCATATACAGGTAACGCCACTTATATTGAGAACATTCACTTAGGTGATACCGGAGCATTTGAGCCAGTTAATGGGTCATCAAACTTTAATGTCGACTTTGTCAATAACTCAGTGAAAGGTGAGCTTGCCTTTAACGGTGATTTCCAGTACAACCCAAGTGGTAAGATTGGCATTGAAGCGACCATTGACGGCAATACTTTTGCTGGCAATGCCAATGGTATCGACACCGCAGGTGGCTTCTACGGTGAAAATGCTCAGTTCCTAGGCGGTATATACCAAGACGCAGAAATTAGTGGTGGTAAAGGCGACTTACCAGGTACTGGAACCAGATTCCAAGGCACATTCGGAGCTGAAAAACAGTAAATATTAAAAATTAAATTTAGTCTTTTTTAACTATAACAAACAAAAAAAGTATCGTTAGATACTTTTTTTGTTTGTTTTTTTTTGTTTGATACTGTACTGTAACTAAAGCTATTGTTTAAATTCAGTTAACAGATGTGCTTATTAGTAGCTGCATCATACTGTATAAACACTCGAGACTACTAACTATGCAACACTACATCATCTTCATGGAGGAAGACGAATGTCACCTATCATCAGTCATTCAATATCAAACAGCTCAGCTATTTCTACTGCAAAAAATCTATATACCTCAAAAAAGTTAAAAACGCCTTTAAAAGCCAGTGTGGTTATTCTAACCACGTTAATTTTAGCTTCTTGTGGCTCTGATGGTAGCTCTACTTCCTACTATACAGCACCTTCAGATATTCCTTCTAATCCTGAAACCGGTAATGGAACCGGTGGTGACACCGATAATGGAACCGGTGACGATACCGATAATGGAACCGGTGACGATACCGATAATGGAACTGGTGGCGATACTGATAATGGAGCCGGTGGTGACACCGATAACGGAACTGGTGGTGACACCGATAATGGAACCGGTGGTGACACCGATAATGGAACCGGTGGCGAAACCGGTAACGGAACCGGTGGTGAAGCAACTGATGCAGAGCTGCAGCAGGCTTTAAAAGATTTAGATGATGCAAGAGCAGAAGCCCAAAAAGCTCAACAGGAAGTTGCTGCCGCAAAAGCAGAAGCTGAAAAATTACAACAGGAATTAGAAGAGGCACAAAATGCTAGCGGCAGTGGTAATTCAGAACAATTAAAGGCCATTGTGGAGGCTAAGACAGCTGCAGCAGCAGAGGCTGCTTTGGCAGTAACAGCCAAGGAAAAAACAGCAGCCGATGCCATTGCGGCAGCGCAGGCGCAAACGACTGCAGCTGAGGAAGCCCTGCAAGCAGCAACCGATGCAGCAGCAGCGGCAGAGATTAAGAACGCTGCTGAATCAGCGAAGAGTGGTGTACAGACCTTAAATGTAGACGTTGCACCATTAGGCAAAGTCTTTAACACCACCACCCGTGACTTTGACGCAGATAGCAGCAGCGTTGTTGCCCGAGCTGATCTGGCCTCAGAATCAGCACCAGGTGCAGGCGATGGCATCTTAGACCAACTGACTATTGGTATATCAGGCGAAGGTGACACAGATGTTGCTGGCACCAATGGCTTTAAAGCACATGAAGACACCGCTATTGTTGGTGCATTAGGTCAAGAGCTACCATTGACGTATACCTCAACGTATAAAGACTTTGGCGATGACATGCGCATTGGTCACATTGATGGTCAAGCGGTATTTAGTGGTCTAGCCCTACCTGTTAATGGTGCAGCCGTTATCGGTAATGCCACCCAAGCGGCGAATATGCCAACAGAGGGCACAGCAGGTTACAGTGGAGATGCGACCTATCGTAAATTAGGTATTGGTAACGACATTGAGTTTGGTTCATCGGTATTTACCGCAGACTTCGTTAAAAAAGCAGTCGATGGCAAACTAAGCTTTGCTAAAGCAGGCGACATGGCCTTAACTGCCGGTATTGATGGCAACCAGTTCTCAGGTAGTGCTGATGCCAATAATGGTTATGCAACCGAAGGTGGTTTCTATGGTGGTGACGCCCAGTACCTAGGTGGTGTATATGAAGGTAATGGCGCCCAAGGTACCTATGGTGCTAAATCTGATACCCAAAGTGCAGCAGAACAAGCAGCGATAGACGCGCAAGCTGCTGCTGATATTGCCAAGGCCCAAACAGCTGAACAACAAGCAGCGGCAGACACCGCAAAAGCGGCCGCAGAGAAAGCGGTAGCAGATGCACAAAAAGCCCAAGCAGCGTTAGAGCGTGCACAGGCCAATCTTGAAAGTGCAGGCGAAGGTGGAGACGGCGGCTTAGCTGACGCCCTAGCACGTGCAGAAGCTGCCGAGAGTGCACAAACAGCAGCAGAGGACTTAGCATCTAAAGCACAAATAGCACAACAAGCGGCGCAGTCAGCAAAAGCGGCGGCAGACACTGCCCTAATCGCTGCGCAAAATGCTGCAGATAAAGCGGTTGGTGATGCCAAAGTAGCGGCACAACAGCAGGTAGCCCAGGCTCAAGCAGAAACAGAAGCGGCAAACACTGCAGCACTACAAGCCAAAGCGGACGCAGAGGCTGCCAATGCTGCCGCTGACAAAGCGAAGACAGATGCAGATGCTTTAGTAGCAGAAGCAGAAGCCAAAGCTGAACAAGCCGAGCAAGAAGCCCTACAAGCGAAGCAACAAGCCGATGCCGCTAACCAGCTGGCAGCTGATGAGAAAGCGAAAGCTGCAGCAGCTCAAAAAGAAGCAGAAACGGCTAAATCAGAGTTAGCGTCAGCACAAGCAGCCTTAGAAGAAGCTGAAGCTTTGTTACAAGCTGCCCTAGCAAATGGTGGTGGTAACACAGAAGCGTTACAAGCCGAAGTAGAACGCCGAGAAGCGGCATTAACCGCAGCCAATGAAGCAGCAGCCCAGGCGCAGCAAGCAGCAGCAGATGCTATTGCCGCAGCCGAAGCACAAACGACTGCAGCTGAGGAAGCCCTGCAAGCAGCAACCGATGCAGCAGCAGCGGCAGAGATTAAGAACGCGCCTGAATCAGCGAAGAGTGGTGTACAGACCTTAAATGTAGACGTTGCACCATTAGGCAAAGTCTTTAACACCACCACCCGTGACTTTGACGCAGATAGCAGCAGCGTTGTTGCCCGAGCTGATCTGGCCTCAGAATCAGCACCAGGTGCAGGCGATGGCATCTTAGACCAACTGACTATTGGTATATCAGGCGAAGGTGACACAGATGTTGCTGGCACCAATGGCTTTAAAGCACATGAAGACACCGCTATTGTTGGTGCATTAGGTCAAGAGCTACCATTGACGTATACCTCAACGTATAAAGACTTTGGCGATGACATGCGCATTGGTCACATTGATGGTCAAGCGGTATTTAGTGGTCTAGCCCTACCTGTTAATGGTGCAGCCGTTATCGGTAATGCCACCCAAGCGGCGAATATGCCAACAGAGGGCACAGCAGGTTACAGTGGAGATGCGACCTATCGTAAATTAGGTATTGGTAACGACATTGAGTTTGGTTCATCGGTATTTACCGCAGACTTCGTTAAAAAAGCAGTCGATGGCAAACTAAGCTTTGCTAAAGCAGGCGACATGGCCTTAACTGCCGGTATTGATGGCAACCAGTTCTCAGGTAGTGCTGATGCCAATAATGGTTATGCAACCGAAGGTGGTTTCTATGGTGGTGACGCCCAGTACCTAGGTGGTGTATATGAAGGTAATGGCGCCCAAGGTACCTATGGTGCTAAATCTGATACCCAAAGTGCAGCAGAACAAGCAGCGATAGACGCGCAAGCTGCTGCTGATATTGCCAAGGCCCAAACAGCTGAACAACAAGCAGCGGCAGACACCGCAAAAGCGGCCGCAGAGAAAGCGGTAGCAGATGCACAAAAAGCACAAGAGGCGTTAGAGCGTGCGCAAGCGAATCTTGAAAACGCTGGTGAAGGTGGTGACGGCGGCTTAGCAGATGCCCTAGCACGAGCAGAAGCAGCTGAGACAGCACAAGCAGCAGCAGAAGACTTAGCAGCTAAAGCGCAAGCGGCGCAGCAAGCAGCAGAAAGTGCAGAAGAGGCTGCTAAAGCTGCTCAAAAATCCGCAGAAGATGCTTTAGTAGCAGCACAAGCAGCTGCAGATAAGGCTATTGGAGATGCTAAAGCTGAAGCGCAAGTCAAAGTAGATGCCGCATTAGCTGAGAGAGAGCAAGCAAATGCAGCAGCAGAGGCAGCAGAGCTTGCTAGAGCTGATGCTGAAGATAAGGCTATTGAAGCAAATGCTGCTAGAGACGAAGCCATTTTAGCTAAGCAAGAAGCTGAGCTGAGAGCGCAAGAAGCAGAAGATGCTTTAAAAGCATCACAAGAGCTACCACCTGCACCAGTGAATCCAGATGCGCCGGCTTCTAGTACTATTACTGGTATCCAAAGCAATAATATGGATGCAAACGGTATTTATAAGGAATCGTTGCGTGGTGGGGTTGTTGATAATACATCTGCTAGCTTTGATGTGTTAACAACTAGAGTGGGAGAGCTTGATACTATATATATCACTGATCCATTAGATTTAACGCTTAGAAATGCCAGTGATAAGAGTTATAAAGAATCGGATTTCAAGGAGCATAATAAAACTCTAACCGTTAAAGGTACACTTTCTACTAGCAATATTACTAAAAATCGTGACTTAAGCTATACCTCTGTGTATAACAACTTCAATGAGGATATGCAGATTGGTCATGTTTATGGTGTCTTAGATAGTACGGTTGATGGCAAATTGTCAACTGTCTATGCACAAGGTAAGTCTACCAGTGCTAAAGATATGGCTTACATGAAAGCGTTATCACAGTACAATATTGATAACAATATCAATGATGGTAAGGTTGACTATGAAGGTGTCGCAACCTACATGGAAAATGGCAACATTGATGGTCCAATGATAGGTAGCTCTAAGTTCAATGTTGACTTTGTTGATCAACAAGTTGATGGTTCATTATCATTTAGTGGGCTAGAGGCTAAGAAAGTAAAAGCTGAGATTACTGGCAATAAATTTGCAGGTAATTGGAATGGCTTAGACACCCAAGGTAGTTTCTATGGTGATGATGCTAACTTATTAGGCGGCGTTTATAGCGACAGTACAGGTAAAGGTACTTATGGTGCGGAGAAGATAAACACACCTGCACCGGTAGATCCAACTGATCCAGTAGATCCAACTGAGCCAACCGAACCTGTTAACCCACCTGTACCAGCTGATACTAAAATGACAGGTTTCCAGTCTACCGCATTAAGTAGTATCGAGCAGAACGTTGCTGGAACACAGTTAGACAATGCTATTGGATACGTGACTATTCGTGATGATGCTTCAGACTTTACAGAAACAGTTGTTAAGAATGGGTCAGTAGTGCCTGTTGATAACCGTCAAGGCGACAACTTTACAAGTTTTGACACAGGCGTTGTTCGTGCAGATATGGTGAAGCCTGAGAATGTCGAAGACTCTTTATCCGTATCTTTACAAAAAGGAGGAGAGGTTATTGTTGAGGCTGGTAAAGGTGGCTTCAATCCTAAGTTTAAATATAGTGCTGTATATCAGAACTTTGATGGGCAAATGCAAGTAGGCCATGTCTATGGTAACTTTAATTCGTTGTTAGGCGACGTATCACGTGCGGCGAACGTTTATGTACAAGGTCACCTAACCGATCAAGCAGACATCGATTACTTAAAGCAAGTTAATGAGGGTAAAGCGTCGTATACAGGTAACGCCACTTATATTGAGAACATTCACTTAGGTGATACCGGAGCATTTGAGCCAGCCTATGGTACATCAGCCTTCGATGTTGACTTTGTGAACAACTCAGTGAAAGGTGAGCTTGCCTTTGATGGTAACTTCAAATATATGCCAGAAGGTAATAAGATTGGCATTGAAGCGACCATCGATGGTAATACCTTTGCAGGTAATGTTAATGGTATCGATACTGCTGGTGGCTTCTACGGTGAAGATGCTAAATTCTTAGGTGGTATATATCAAGATGCGGCAATCGAAGGTGGTAAAGGCGACTTACCTGGTACAGGAACTCGTTTCCAAGGTACATTCGGAGCTGAAAAACAGTAAAGTAAGCAGACTTTTGTTATCTTGATAAAATTAAAGCAAGCTCAATTAACTATTTTAAACACTGTAGTAAGAAAAAGCGCCTAATTAGGCGCTTTTTTTCTCGCAAAATTATCATTATTATCTTATAGTTAAGTTAGTAAAATACTTTGGTAAATATTGAAATATCTTTAATGTCAAATGAGTGACTACTGTTTATATCTCAATTATTTACTGTCGTATGACTCAGCATACCTCGATAGGAACACAGGTATACTAAAGCGGACTTGGCTTTAATTATAGAAAATAGACTGAATATTGGATTTTAGTAACACTGTTAGGGATAACTATGACACATTCGCACCTCTTAAGAACCCTCACCACTTCTACCTTATTGCTCAGCGCAGTTTATAGTCCTCTGGTCTATGCGGCTGACGATATTCCTCCTGGATTTATCGAGGAGACTAGAGATAATAATGACCAGGCAGATGAATTAATTAAACGTGAGCGCCAAGATATTACCTTAGGCACGAACGTACCAACAGCAACCGTATCTAAGCAAGAAGCACAAAAAGCACTAGATGAGCGCAAAAAAGTTCAATCTATACAAGGCTATGATTTAGAGGCTTTAAAAGCGGACCCTGTAGCTTCTACAAAGTTTTTAAATGCCGCATTGGCAGCGCAGGATATGGCCACTGTTAAAGAGCTGCTCCCATATTATAGGGCATTAGAAGTTAATGATCCCATGCTAATTAAGTTCGCTGATGCCTTGGTATATCGTAGTGAAGGACAAAACAAAAAAGCTATTGCGATATATAAAGACATGTTGGCAGACAACCCTGACTTTCATCCAGTGCGTCTTAATATGGCCCAAGCGTTGTATGCTGATAAGCAGTATACCGCTGCTGCAGACCAGTTGCAGAAGCTGCGTGGCGCGGACATTCCACCACCGGTAATGGCCAATGTTGATCGCTTAATTGAGCGCATCAAAGAGCAGGAGCAGTGGCGCTTTAGTGCTTCAGTCAGTTACGTTGAAGACGACAATTTGAATGGTGTACCTGAAACAGAGCTTAAGATACCAGTAAAAGGTGGGGGGTATTATAGAACTGGAGGCAATCCTGAATCCGGCAAAGGTTTGCAGGTATCAGGAAGTGCGAGTAAACGTATTAACCTAAACAAAAACTTTTATGCAGAAGTGGGTGGTAATGCCTCGCTAAGAGGCTATTGGGATAATAGTGAGTATAATGATTATCTGGTCACAGCCTCGACAGCCTTGGGTTATGATGATGCCAAAAATGATGTGTCTATTAGTCCTTTTGTGACCAAGCGCTTTTATGGGGAAGAGCCGTATAGCTGGCGAAAGGGGGTGACACTTAGTGGCTCACGTTGGGTGCAGCCAAAGCTCAAGCTGACGGCAACAGGCATGTACTCTAATGAAACCATAGATGATGATGACAAAGATCTGCGTGAAGCAGATGGCCTGTTTTTAGGGGTCAATGGTCTATATATTAAAGATGCCAACGAGTATTTTTATGGTGGTTTGGGTAGCTATAAAAATGATGTCGATAAGACCAGCTTCTTAAGTTATGATAGAAATTCAGTAAACGTGGGCTGGGGGCGTGAATGGAACCAAGGTATCTCTACTTTAGCCTCAGCAAGCTATGCTATTAAAGACTATGATAAGCCTTCAGATGACATTGCCGATTCTTTCTATGGTATTTATAGAATTGAAGGAAATGATACCCATCGCAAAGACAAAACCAGCTCCTTAGGGTTGCAAGTTTGGAAGCGTGATTTGATGCTACTAGGCTTAACCCCACGCTTGGTATTTGATTATGAGAAGACCTCAAGTAACTTCAAATACTATGATGACCGTGATGACAAAACAGCCACCATTTTATTTACTAAGACTTTCTAGCGGGCAGGTAAAATACATTTATCTCTAGACAAAAAAGACCTCGCATCATGCGAGGTCTTTGGTGTTGATGAAGTGTGGTTTGAAGTGAGGCTATGGTTATAGATTGGTTTCCATCTCTTCAAATTTGGCTTGAATTTTGGCACTTGGTGCAGCAGTGGCTAAGCTGACGACCACAATAGCAATAGAGCTTAAAATAAAGCCTGGGATAATGGCATATAACCAGTCATTTAAAGCGACGCCATCAGGAGTTTGTATGCCTGCATAGACCCAAATAATCACGGTTAGGGCACCGACAATCATACCTGCCAGCGCACCATTACGGTTCATACGTTTCCACATTAAACTAATAATAACCAACGGACCAAAGGCAGCACCAAAGCCTGCCCATGCGTTAGACACAAGCGATAATACTGAGCTGTCAGGGTCGGAAGCTAAGAAAATAGATACCAAAGCTACCACGACAACAGAGATACGACCTACCAATACTTGACGTGCTTCTGGAGCCTGTCTATCAAAGAATAATTTATACACATCACGGGTTAGAGAGCTTGACACTACCAGTAACTGTGAGGATATGGTACTCATAATGGCGGCTAAAATCGCTGCTAACAAGAAGCCTGAGACTAAAGGATGGAATAAGAAATTAGTGAATACTAAGAAGATGGTCTCTGGATCATCTAAGGTCATGGCAGTTTTTTGGACATAAGCACGGCCAGCAAAGCCTGTCATTAATGCCCCGATTAAGCTGACAATCATCCAGCTCATACCAATTCTACGGGCAGTTGGCACATCTTTTACTGAACGAATCGCCATGAAGCGTACGATAATGTGTGGCTGACCAAAATAGCCTAAACCCCATGCCATCAATGACAAAATGCCTAAAAAGCTCATGCCGCTAAAGATGTTAAGCATTTGGGGGTCAATATTGCGAATGGCTGTGGTTGTGGCACCCACACCGCCTAAATCTGTAAAGGCCACGACAGGTACAATAATCATCGCCAATAGCATAATGACGCCTTGCACAAAATCCGTGGTCGAAACTGCTAAGAAGCCACCGAATAAGGTATAGGCCACAACCACACCTGCCGTTACCCACAGGCCTGTGCTATAAGACATGCCTAGGGCACTGTCGAATAATTTACCACCGCCGGCTAAGCTGGCTGCAGTATACACGGTAAAGAATAAAATAATAACGATGGCTGAGATGACACGAAGCAGGTGAGACTTGTCTTCAAAACGGTTGGCGAAATAATCGGGCAGGGTGATGGCGTTGTCAGCGACTTCTGTATAGACACGCAGTCTTGGGGCCACTAAGAGATAGTTCGCAAAGGCGCCGAGGGTTAAGCCTAAAGCAATCCAGATACTAACCACACCTGAGCTGTACATGTAGCCGGGTAGGCCTAATAATAGCCAACCTGACATATCTGAGGCGCCTGCAGATAAGGCGGCAACCCCTGGGCTTAAGTTACGACCGCCCAGCATATAGCCTTCTGAGTCGTTTTCGGCCTTAAAATAGGCCCAAATACCGATGGCAATCATCAGTAAAAAGTAGAGGGCGAGCGAGATGAGCACGCCAGGTTCAATTCCATTCATAACAAAATCCTTATGTAATATGTTTTTTAAGCACAAAAAAACCATTATGGTATTGGTATCATAATGGTTTTTTTATAAAAACTAAAAGAGTATCAACAAAAGTTAAGGTAATAAGGTAAAAGTTTTTTTATTTAAACCTTATGCCCTGAAAACTGCTGTGCAAAAACCAATAATAATCTATTAATGGATAAACAGCTCAGTATTCACAACGCATAGGTTACGCTCCATTAACTTTTGGCAATATAAGTGCATTATAAAGTAAAAAAAAGGCGATTACGAACGTAATTCACAAAAACAATTAACATAAGGTTGACTGCCACCGCCAGCGACTGATTACAGTCACTGGCAGAAAGCACATAGGAGGCTAAAAGTGGCACGCTAACTGATTAGCTCAATAAAGCGGCAAATGAATTAAGAAGGGGGCTTATTAGTTACTTATGAGCTAATAGGTGCCAGCATCTGCATTAACGCATCAACACTGGCTGAGCGGGTTAAGCTTGGGTTGATGACCACCCCAAGATGCCGCTGCAATTCTAAGTCCTTTGCCATATCAACGTAGGCCAACTCGTGGTTGATCAAGGTTTGCGGTAATACTGACCAACCTAGACCGACCGATACCAGCATACGAATAGACTCTAGAGGGTTGGTAGTCATGGTGGCATACGGTTTTAGGTTTTGTTTGGCAAACTCTGCCAAAGTAATCTGACTGGTGAACGTATTGGCTGCCGGCAAGATGGCTGAGTAGTGTGCCAGTTGCTCTAAGGTGACATTGGATTTTTGTGCTAAAGGCGACAAGGTCCCCGTCACAAAAAACAGGGGGTCTGACCAAAGTGTATGATAAGTCAGGCGTTTGTCATACACAGGGGGTAGGGTCAAAAAGGCCAATGACAGCTCACCATCCAACACCGCTTTGTGTGCCGCTTCTGAGTCCACAAAGTGCACCTCTAGCTGCACAGACGGATAGGTCTGGATAAACTGTTTTAGTACTGGAGATAGGTGATGAAGACCAATATGGTGACTGGTACCAATGACCAGTTTTCCCGAAATGGTTTGCTGAGAGTTTTGGATATTAATCTTGAAGTTATCGTAATCATCCAGCCAGCGCTTGGCGTGCGGCAGTAGCTCATTAGCAGCAGCGGTGGGCACGATACCACGACCTAAGGTATCAAATAAGGTAACCTTAAACTCATCTTCAAGGTTTTTTATGCGCTTACTGACAGCAGGTTGGGTGATAAAAAGTTTTTCAGCCGCGCCCGAAATACTGCCCGTTTGCATTACAGTGATAAAGGTGGTCAAATTTGTGGTATTCATGGTCAGCCTAAAACTATCAAAAGGGTTAAAAGTTTAAGTATAATATAAAGTTTGCTTTATGATAAAAATCATCAATTATTATTATATAACTAAGCTGTTATAATCTCAATAGATAAGGCAGGTTATGTTGCACTCATTTAGCGCTTATAAAGCCAATGTTATTATTATATATAATATTGAGAGGCTAAATCTGATTAAATGACTTTGAGGGGCCAATTGCGCCACAAGTTAAGCGGCTATCAACGGTGCAACGTTCTTGCGCTTTATACCTTTTTTATTAATGATTTTTTTATTTAGAGCTTAATTTTATAAGCCAGCAAGGATATTTTCCATGTCAGCAATAACGATAACGACTGCAAAAACACTTTATGACAAACTTTGGGATGCGCACTTGGTCAGTCAACGTGATGACGGTTCAAGTCTAATTTATATTGACCGCCACTTGTTGCATGAAGTGACTAGCCCGCAAGCTTTTGAAGGTTTAGCGCTGGCCAATCGTGAACCTTGGCGTCTATCAGCCAATATTGCGACGCCTGATCATAACGTACCTACAGTGCGCAAAGAGCGTCTTGAAGGCGTCAGTGGTATTAAAGATGAAGTGTCTCGCTTGCAGGTCAAAACGTTGGATGACAACTGCGTTAAGTTTAATATTGCAGAGTTTACCATCAACGATGTGCGTCAAGGTATCGTACACGTAGTAGGCCCAGAGCAAGGCTTGGTATTGCCAGGCATGACCGTGGTATGTGGTGATTCACATACGGCAACGCATGGCGCTTTAGGCTGTTTGGCTCATGGTATTGGTACCTCTGAAGTCGAACACGTGTTGGCCACTCAGTGCTTGGTTCAGAAAAAATCTAAAAATATGCTGATCCGTGTCAATGGTGAGCTAGGCGCTGGCGTGACTGCCAAAGATGTGGTGTTGGCCATTATTGCTAAGATTGGTACGGCAGGCGGTACCGGTTATGCCATTGAGTTTGCTGGTGAGGTATTTGAAAACATGAGCATGGAAGGCCGTATGACGGTGTGTAACATGGCCATAGAAGCTGGTGCTCGTGTGGGCATGGTTGGTGTGGATGAGACCACCATCGAATATGTCAAAGGCCGTCCTTTTGCACCAACAGGTGAGCAGTGGGATCAAGCGGTTGAGTACTGGAATACCTTGCACTCAGATGAGGGCGCACATTTTGATGCGATTGTTGAGCTAGATGCCAGTGACATTGCCCCGCAAGTGTCTTGGGGCACGTCACCTGAGATGGTGGTGGATGTGACTCAATATGTTCCAACGTTAGCTCAGGCAAAAGATGAGGTGCAGGCTGAGGCATGGGCGCGTGCTTATCAATATATGGGTCTTGAGCAAGGCCAGCCGATTACCGATATCAAGCTTGATCGTATTTTTATTGGCTCGTGTACCAACTCTCGTATTGAAGACTTGCGCTCAGCGGCATCGGTGATTAAAGGCCGTAAAGTGGCAGCCAACGTTAAAGAAGCCATCGTGGTTGCCGGCTCGGGCCAGGTAAAACAGCAAGCGGAGCAAGAGGGATTAGATAAGTTGTTTATTGAGGCGGGATTTGAATGGCGTGAGCCTGGCTGCTCAATGTGTTTGGCCATGAATGCTGATAAGCTTGAGCCACAAGAGCACTGCGCCTCAACCTCAAACCGTAACTTTGAGGGTCGTCAGGGCAATGGTGGTCGCACCCACTTAGTTAGCCCAGCAATGGCGGCGGCGGCGGCCTTAGCCGGTCATTTTGTGGATGTGCGAAGCTTTTAATCAGTGATTAAGGCCATACTCCGTTTTATCAGATACCCTATGTTAAGGAACCTCTAATGCAAGCTTATAATACCCAAACTGGCATCGTATGCCCCCTTGATCGCTCGAATGTGGATACCGACCAGATTATCCCAAAGCAGTTTTTAAAATCTATCAAACGCACAGGTTTTGGCGTCAATTTATTTGATGTTTGGCGCTATCTGGATGAAGGCTTCCCAGGCCAAGACAACTCTAAGCGTCCGATTAATCCTGATTTTGTGCTTAATAAACCGCGCTATCAAGGTGCAACTATTTTGCTGGCCCGTGATAACTTCGGCTGTGGCTCAAGCCGTGAACATGCACCTTGGGCTTTATCAGAGTATGGCTTTCGCACCGTAATTGCCCCAAGCTTTGCCGATATCTTCTATAACAACTGCTTTAAAAATGGTATGTTGCCCATTGTATTGACCGAAGCGCAAGTTGACGACTTGTTCGAGCAATGCCTTGCCAACGAAGGCTATGAGTTAACTGCTGATCTTGAGCGTCAAGTGGTCGTCACCCCTGACGGCACAGAGTATCCGTTTGAGGTTGATGAGTTTCGTAAGCACTGTTTGTTAAATGGTCTCGATGATATCGGTCTTACTTTACAGCAAAGCGAGGCGATCAAAGCTTATGAGGCCAAAATGCAGCAAAATACGCCTTGGATTTTTAAAGAAGTACGCGCCTAATCAATAGGCCTTATCCGCGACTTCATTTGATGGCGTAATCGATAGCTCATTACAATTTATTTGATAAAAACTTAGGAATAACAACTATGGCAACCGTTTTAACCCTAGCTGGCGATGGCATTGGCCCTGAAATTATGACTCAGGCTGTGGCTGTATTAGAAGCTGTAAATGACAAGTTTGACTTAGGTTTAAGCTTGGAGACGGCAGATATCGGCGGTATCGCTATCGATAATGCTGGCGTGCCACTGCCTGATGAAACTTTGGCGAAAGCCCGTGCGGCAGATGCGGTATTATTAGGTGCTGTGGGTGGGCCTAAATGGGATGGCATTGAGCGCAGTATTCGTCCTGAGCGTGGTCTATTAAAAATTCGCAGTGAGCTGGGTTTGTTTGCCAACTTACGGGTGGCTAAGCTGTACCCTCAGCTGGCTAATGCCTCAAGCTTAAAGCCGGAAATCATCTCAGGTCTAGACTTGCTTATCGTGCGTGAGCTGACGGGTGGTATTTATTTTGGGGAGCCACGCGGTATTCGCACCTTAGACAATGGCGAACAGCAAGGTTACAACACCATGGTGTATAAGACCTCTGAGATTGAGCGTATTGGTAAAGTGGCCTTTGATTTGGCGCAAGTGCGTGCTAAAGCCAATGGCACACCCGCCAAAGTATGTTCAGTGGACAAAGCCAATGTGTTAGAGGTCACGGAGCTTTGGAAGCAGACCATGATTAAGCTGCAACAGGCTGACTATAGCGACGTGGACTTAAGCCATATGTATGCTGATAATGCCTGTATGCAATTGGTAAAAAATCCCAAGCAGTTTGATGTGATGGTGACGGGTAATATGTTTGGCGATATCTTATCGGATGAGGCCGCCATGTTGACCGGCTCTATCGGTATGTTGCCATCAGCAAGCTTAGATGAGCATGGTAAAGGCATGTATGAGCCTTGCCACGGCAGTGCACCAGACATTGCTGGTCAAGACAAAGCCAACCCCTTAGCCACCATCTTATCGGTTTCTATGATGCTGCGTTACACCTTTAAGCATGAAGCTTCTGCTGCGGCAATTGAGCAAGCTGTAAGCGATGTGCTAGATGATGGCTTGCGTACGGGTGATATTATGGATGCTGATGAAACAGGCTTAACCTTGGTAGGCTGTAAACAAATGGGTGAGGCAGTATTGGCCAAGCTAAGCTAAGCCAAAATCAGATAAGCTAAGCTAAATAACAGTTAGACTAACTTAGCCCTAATCAGTAGACTCGAATCTTCGGATTCGGGTCTTTTTTTATCGGATTTTGAGGAATTGGCGAGGCTTTAGATATACATAACTTTGCATAACATAACGCTTAAGCCGTTCATTTATAAGCACTTAGGTTGTATATTAATAGCTTATAAAATAAAACCAACAATAAGAAAAAAGAGGCACATAAATGCTTACCCCCTCAACAAATAGTTTAAAACAGGCAACGTTAAAAACACTCACTGTGGCCATATTAGCGGCGTTGACATTGCCTGTGGTGGCCTATGCTCAAGCTGATAATGATGTTGTACAATCAAATACTAACACACCGCCACAAGTAACCAGCATGTCTGAATCTGCTGCAGATCAAGCCTTAGCTGAGGATACACAGACTGATGATTTAGATAATGAAGAGGACATGGCGCAAGCTTCTGATGACGCTCAAAGTGACGCTAATGTAGAGGCATCAGGCCCCACTGCCAGTGAATCAGCGGCCACCCAAGCCACTGCTCAATCAGATGCTGCCGCTAATGCGGCAAAAGATACCAGCTTATCGGCCATGGCAAAGCAGGTCAACAGTAGCGAGTGGAAGCCGGGCGTGAAGATGACTCAGGCTGTGGGCACCAAAGTACAGGCGTTATTAAACTGGAATCAACATGGTGTCGGTGCTGTCGATGGCTATTGGGGCAAAAACACCCAAAAAGCGATGCAAGCTTTTCAGCAGGCCCAGGGGTTACCCGTCACGGATACTTTGGATCAAAAAACTTGGGAGGCTTTGTTAAAAGGGTCAGGACAAAATGACAATCTTGGGCAAAAGCCGGTATTGATTAGCTATACGCTAAAAGATTCAGATGTCAATATTAAGACCACCACGATACCAGCTGGGGTAGAAGCCAAGTCTAAACTTGAAGGGCTGTATTATGAAAGCATTGCTGAAGCATTGGGTGAAAAATTCCATATGAGTGTCAGCTATCTTAAACAGCTAAATCCCAATGCAAAATTTGTCACTGGGGAAACTTTGACGGTTTATAACCCCGGCCGCGCCAATACAAAAGCCATTAGTCGGGTAGTGGCAGATAAAAACCAGCAGACCTTATATGCTTATGACAAAGACAATAAACTGGTGGCCAGCTATCCCACAACCGTAGGCAGTACGGCAACGCCTTCACCCACCGGTACCCATAAAGTAAAAGTTAAGGTAAGTGATCCCAACTACACCCATACCGATGCCGATGGCAAGCAGACCGTCTTGCCTCCTGGACCTAATAACCCTGTTGGCCGAGTGTGGATTGGACTGGATAAACCCTCTTACGGCATTCATGGATCACCGGATCCTGAGCGCATCAGTCGTCAAGCCTCCGCCGGCTGTATCCGCCTAACCAACTGGGACGCTATGGCATTATTAAATACCATTGAAAACGGCGCGACAGTTGAGTTTAAATAATTAGGCTATATTGACGTAGCTGCATTGACGTACAAGTCAATCCGTCTAAACGGTAGGCTTTAGCCACAAAAAAGACCGCTCTGTAAGGAGCGGTCTTTTTATTGAGAGGGTTAGATGACTGATATCTACTCCACACTCAACCTGTCGCGAGCACTAAATAAAACCTATAAATTAGGTTTTACCACGGTAAGTAATACGACCTTTGGTCAAGTCGTATGGCGTCATTTCAACTTTAACTTTATCACCGGTTAAGATACGGATGTAATGTTTGCGCATCTTACCTGAAATATGGGCAATGATTTCATGTCCATTTTCTAGGCGCACTTTAAAAAGTGTGTTTGGAAGGGTGTCAATGACTTCGCCTTCAAATTCAATAATGTCGTCTTTTTTTGCCATAATTATTTGGGTTAACCCGTTCAAATAGAATTGTAGGTCGTTATTATACGCAACATCCGCTGATTAAGCAAATTTTGTTGTGGTATCACTTGATAAAATACGTCGAATTTGCTAGTTGCTTATTAATGGAGAGTTAGCATGTTAATGGATGGTTAGAGCGCTTATTGTTCGGGCAGATTTAGCCACTGCGGTGCTAGTGGCACCTTTGGTAGTAGGGCTTGCATTGGCTCAGGGTAATAGGCGTTAATAAAATATAGCCCATCTGGTGGCGCTGTCGGCGGGGCAATGGTACGGTCTTTGGCCTGCAAAATCCGTAAGTAATCCTCAGGTTGAAGCTCACCTTTACCAATGGCAAACAAGGTGCCCATCAGGTTTCGTACCATGTGATGCAAGAAGCCATCTGCCTGAATATCAAACACAATAAACTCGCCATGCTTAAATAGCTTAGCATGATGAATATTGCGTACCGGCTGCTTAGATTGGCAGGCAGCGGCGCGAAAGCTGCTAAAGTCATGGGTGCCGACGATATGCTCAGCGGCCTGCTGCATCAAGGCCAAATCTAAGGGCTCATGAATGTGGGTCACCAAGTGATTGAGGACCGCCGGGCGCTGCGGCTGATTGAGAGTAATATAGCGGTAACGGCGGGCGATGGCGCCAAAGCGGGCATGAAACGTATCGGGCATGGGCTGAATCCAGCGAATGGCGATGTCATCAGGCAGCAGGCTGTTGGCACCGCGCAGCCAATTATATACGCCGCGCTTGGCAGAAGTGGTGAAGTGAGCCAGCATATTACCGCCATGCACGCCAGCATCTGTACGACCGGCTGCCACCACTTCAATGGGCTCATTGGCAATTTTGCTCAGTGTCTCCTCGAGTACCTGCTGTACACACAACACCTCTTGCTGGCGCTGCCATCCCCGATAGTTTGCGCCATTGAATTCAACACCTAGCGCATAGGTTTGAGCAGGGTGCTGAGGGGTGCTGCTAGAGGGTGCTGTGGTCGTCTCAAGCAAATCACTTGAGGCAGTGGGTAGTTGTGTATCGCTTCGATCTGAGGGGGTAAACGTCATGAGTAAAGCCAAATTGGTCGGTAAAATAGGATAAAAAGGGGGCATTATAAAGATTTTTAGGCAAAGTTTATGCCTTATTTACGCTGTATTGCCAGCGCTGACGACGTCTGGCGGGTGTGTCATAAGCCAGATGTAACCACAGCAGTCGGGCATACACAGCAGGAATGGTCAGTCTGCCGGCCGATAACACTTGGTGCTCATATTGCCAGCTACCAGCAGCATAAGCCTCACTGACTCCGCCATAAGGGCACTGTGTCGTACAAACGAGGATATGGCCGTGTGCTGCTACCGTATCCATAGTGGCAGCAAGCTTATCGCTATAAGGGATATTGCCTGCACCAAAGCCCATTAAAATCACCCCAGTCGGCGGCAAGCTTAATAAGTTATCTAACTGAGTGGCCAGCCAGTCTGCGCTATTTGGGACACAATAGAGGGTGGGAATGATGGTGTCTTTAGCAGCCTCTAACACAGCAGGCAGCTTGTGCTGAGAGTCACCAATCCAGTTATGACGGCGTGTGGCAGGCAGTATTTTTTGATAACTGTTGGCCGGATAGCCAGCGCGTTGGTGACCGGTGAAGGCCATGAGGTCATGGCTATGGATTTTTTGTACGGTTTGCGCCGGCCAAGACTCACCTGCAAAAGTGATGGAAACTCCAGGCTCGCCATGGCTGGCAAGTCCGATGGCCTCTGATAAATTGCCCCAAGCATCACTGTGTGCATCAATATGATAATTATGAATGTCATTGGCATCAAATAGCGGGCGCATACTGGCGGTCAATGCTAGGCACAAATCGCTACCGGCGAAAGCTTCTGCCAAAAATGACCCCAGATAACTAAGGGTATCAGTACCAGTAATCAGTACAAACTTACGATACCCCTGCGCATAACGCATCAAAATCAGCTCAAAAAAATGTGCCAAATCAGCCGGTGACAGTTGACTGCTGTCTTTGACACAAGTATTTGGCAACACCTCAATTTTTGAAGTTAGGTTTTGATAGATTTTATCCAAAAGTAGGGGCAGAAAGGTATCAGCAGGCAGTGCAGATAACGGCTTGCCATAGCTACCAAAAGTACCACCGGCATAGATAAGTTGGACTTGATTCAGATCTGAGGTGTTGTCGGTGGTGACTGTGCTGTTAATGTGTGCGGTCATGGTAGGTCGTTGTCTCATAAGTTAATGGCAGTGGTATAAACATAGTATAAATGCAGTATAGACGTGGTATAAACCCAATGGCTTAACATTTAGATCAGTAAAGCTGGCCAAGTATTTGCTCAGCAGTTGCCTTTTGGGCTTGGTTGGCCGAGCTATTAATAATTTCTTGCAATAAGCGTTTGGCACTGTCGTACTCACCCAATTCTATGTACTGTTCTGCCAGATCTAAAGTCAGCTTAGCGCCATCTATATCTTTAACGAAATCAAACCCCTGCAGACTGTACGCGTCGGGTTGTGAGCGCATCACTTGGCGCATCTCATCTGTAGCAGGTGTCGGTGCGCTGTTTAGAGCAGCTTGACGCTCTTCATAGCTTTGAATTTTTATCGCAGGCGATTTATGTGCAGGCTTGTTACTAGCCGCAGTAGAAGAGGGGGCAGCTGCAGTAACTTCAGCGGCTTTTAGCTCGGGGTCAGCTAAAGTTACAGCGTCATGCTCGGCTTTAGACGCAGGTTCAGCATGGGGCTTAGGCTCTTGTGTGCTGGTGTGTTGTAGATTTTCAACAACGGCTTCGGCCATTTTAGTTGCTTCAGGTTCAATGTCTTTAGTTTCAACTACTTTAGGCTTAACTGCTTCAGTGGATTTGGTAAGCAGCTGGTCTCCGTGTTCTTCACCCGCAGCATGCGTCATTGCTGATTTTTTGGACGCTATGGCCGGATCTGCTTGTAAGATATTCGCTTTAGACTGCGCTACCTCAAGCGCTTCTGACTGCTCACTGATGGCCAGCATCTCTGCCAATTCTGCTTCGACTAATAACGGCTCCTCTATGGCTGTCTGCTCTGGCAGCTCTGCTAAGGAGGCGTGTTTAGAAGGTACATGCTCGGCATCTTGACTGGGGTCTATGACGCCATCTGCTTGGCCGCTTGGGGTGTTCTTTTGCGGTAAGGCACTGCTGGCAAAGCTGGTACGATCAACAGCTGTGCTTTGGACAACAGACGTGTCCTCTTCATTAGTGGTATGAGCATCAGCCTTGCTCTTATCTTGAGTCACTGTGCGTGATTTTTTTGAGGAGGGTTGGCCACGAAGCATAATTAACAACAGCACGACGATCAGCAGAATAAAAATAATGGCAATGATGACTCTTAAGCTCATAGAAGACTCCTCGCCTTACTGATAGGCTCATTATCAAGAGCAGACAGACGATGTTATAAAGTAAAAAAAAGGAAATAGACCCCTGTAATTAATCAGGTCTGATAAAAGGCCGTCTTGCTTTTATAGCAAAGTAAACTTGTGATTACTAGCAAATTTTAAAATAAGCCGGATGCATTTTTGGCTGTCAGCTTTGTTAATCTCATTACTTATTGGCAGTATTAAATCACTTATGGGCAGTATTAAATCACTTATGGGCAGTATTAAACCTTGGGAAATAAAAAACTCAGAGCAACTGCCCCGCAAATATCCCAGCAATGTTATAATTGCGTCTATTGGCGAGTGCCGATCTCAACTAACCCCTGTGTTAGCCCAAATCAATCGCATGACGACTTCTTTTAGCTTAAGCGCTCCTTTGTTTGTTTATCTTATTTTTAACCTAATTACTCTGAGTTAATGCTATGCAATTTACCCTACATAAAACAGCCGCGGGCGAGTCTCGTGCGCGCCGAGGTACTGTGACAGTCAATCACGGTGAAATCAGAACCCCAGCCTTTATGCCAGTAGGTACTTATGGCACAGTTAAAGGCATGCTGCCTCGTGATATTGAAGATATTGGTGCTGATATTATTCTTGGTAACACGTTCCACTTGTGGCTGCGTCCTGGCACCGAAGTGATTGATAAATTCGGTGGTCTACATCAATTTATGAACTGGAATAAGCCTATTTTGACCGATTCAGGCGGTTTTCAGGTATTTAGTCTGGGCGCCATGCGCAAGATTACTGAAGAAGGTGTGGCCTTTAAGTCGCCCATTGATGGCGCTAAAGTGTTTTTATCGCCTGAAAAATCAATGCAAATCCAGTATTCATTAAACTCAGACATCGTGATGCAGTTTGATGAATGCACGCCATACCCAGCGACTTATTCTGAAGCCCAAAAATCACTTGAGCTCTCCCTACGTTGGGGTCAACGCTGCGTCGATGAGCACAAAAAATTGGGCAATACCAATGCACTGTTCGGCATTGTGCAAGGCAGTATGTATGAAGATCTGCGTCGTCAATCTATGGATGGCTTGTTAGAGATTGGCTTTGATGGCTATGCTATTGGTGGTCTGTCTGTGGGTGAGCCCAAAGAGGAGATGATCAGTGTTTTAAATTACATGCCAGAGCTTATGCCAGCCGATAAGCCTCGCTATCTAATGGGCGTGGGCAAGCCTGAGGATATTTTAGAAGCGGTACGCCGCGGGGTCGATATGTTCGACTGCGTGATGCCTACCCGTAACGCGCGTAATGGACATTACTTTGTCACTGGTAATGAAGAGAACCAAGGCATTGTACGCATTCGAAACAGTCAATATCGTGAAGATCAAGGCCCATTAGATCCAGAGTGTGACTGCTACTGCTGCCAAAACTTTAGCCGTGCTTATTTATATCACTTAAATAAGTGCAAAGAGATGCTCGGCGCTCAGCTGGCCACCATTCATAATCTGCGTTATTATCAGCGCTTAATGCAAGGCATTCGTGATGCCATCGATGAAGACAGATTTGATGAGTTTGTAGCGGACTTTTACCACAGACGTGGTCAGGATGTGCCGCCTTTAGAGCTCAAATAAATAACAAACCACTTAAATTTTGAATGATATACCCATGCTCTTTAATCTAATGATTAGAGGGCATTTTTATATCTGTAGAGAGGAGGAGCAATACAAAAAAAGGATGGCTTTCATACTAACCGGCAATTTTCCTTTGCTATCTTTTATGTTATATTATAACATAATTATATAAAGTCGATTTGTTTAACCTATTTATCTATTTTTATCTGTTGTTATCTATTTAAAACTGTCTAAAAGGATTCTGCCATGCAAGTCTTAAGCTCACTAAAATCTGCCAAAAACCGTCATCCTGATTGCCAAGTGGTGCGTCGTCGTGGACGGGTGTTTGTGATTAATAAAACAGATGGCCGCTTTAAAGCGGTTCAAGGCAAAAAAAAGAAATGACAAGTCGGCTTTATATGACATAAAAAAATAGGGTCAGCACTATCGGTGCCGACCCTATACTATTGCCGACCCACATACTATTTTAGTAGGTCAACCAATTGCTGAAGATACTCTCCATCGACCTCATCAAAGGTGGCTAACGTATCTGAATCAATATCTAATACTGCGATAATCTCACCCGCCTCATCTGTTATCGGTACCACAATCTCCGACTGTGATAGGGAGGAGCAGGCGATGTGATTGGGATGCGCATTGACGTCATCAACAATTTGAGTGTTACCCGTCGCCCAGACCTCACCACATACGCCCTTACCATGCGGGATACGGGTGCAAGCCAGCGGACCTTGAAACGGACCAAGAATGAGCTGATTGGCACTGCTATCGACCCGATAAAATCCAATCCAAAACCAGTTAAAGGTGTCTTTTAACAACGCCGTTAGGTTGGCCATATTGGCAATCAAATCACTTTCACTGCTGACAATGGCTTCAGCTTGTTTTAATAATAATTGATACTTTTCGGCTTTGTTGGTATTGGGATCAATGGGATTTATTGCTTGCATAGTATTCTCTTATCTATTTTATTATTGATGCTTATTATTAACTAAACTTACGCATAACCAGATGATATGGCGGCTGGTGATCATTTTAAATCGTCTGAGGATAAAGCCAGTCAATACAAAAATAATCACCAGCCATTTATAACGTTCAGAATCTTTTATTTGTGTAAATTAAGGTGTTGATGCTTATTATTGATGCTAATGACTTATTTTATGACTGACGGCTTATCACAGGTTACGTTCAAGTAGCATGGCATCACCATAGCTAAAGAAGCGGTATTTTTGGGCAACCGCATGCTCATAAGCCTGCTCGATATTGGCTTTTCCGGCAAAAGCGGAAACCAGCATGAGTAACGTTGATTTTGGCAGATGAAAATTGGTCAGCAGTTTATCAATCACCCCAAACCTAAAACCTGGGTAGATAAAGATATCAGTGTCACCAGACCACGTGGAGATATGGCCGTGCTCGTCGGCAGTCTTTTGATAAGCGGTCTCTAGCACACGAGTCACTGTGGTACCAATGGCGATTACTTTATTTCCGTTTTGATGCGTCTGATTAATGAGATCCGCGGTGGCTTGTGGCAGATTGGCATACTCGCTGTGCATGGTGTGATTAAGTAGGTTGTCGGTCTTGACCGGTGCAAAGGTGCCAGCGCCCACATGTAAGGTGACGTAAGCGGTATTAATGCCTTTATCGGCCAGCTGCTTGAGTACTTTATCATCAAAGTGTAGGCTTGCGGTGGGGGCAGCCACGCTGGCAAGCTTGGTCGGGTCATGAAACACGGTTTGATACCGCACATTGTCAGTTTCATCGGCATGACGTTCAAAATACGGCGGGATTGGCAACTCGCCATACTGCTCTAAGTCTGGCAGGATAGGGTTTTTAAAGCTTAAAATAAATAAGTTCTCATGACGGCCAATCATCACGCATTCAATGTTGCCATCCCCTAAAACTAAGCGCTGCCCAAGCTTTGGCGCTTTGCTTGCACGCACATGACACAGTGCCACATTGTCAAAGCTTTGTCCGCTCTCATCGGTAGTAAACTCAGTGTCATCGGTAAGTCTTTCGACCAAAACCTCTACCTTGCCGCCGGTGTCTTTTTGGCCAAATAAGCGGGCTTTCATCACCTTAGTGTCGTTAAACACTATCAAGTCGCCTGCCTGTAATAGCTCAGGCAAGTCAGAAAATTGTCTGTCTTGTATGACAGCCGTATTTGCTTTTTGAGCTGGCAAATACATCAAGCGTGACGCACTGCGCTCAGCCAGTGGATAACGGGCGATATACTCATCAGGCAGGTCATAATCGTAATCATCAACACTGAGATAGCCTTCTGTTTCGGCATTGTCTGTAGGAATATTGCTTGAGCTGTCATGTTGGTTTTGAGAGAGAGGCTGAGTCATAAGTTGTCTTTAATCGGGTCAATATAAAAGTGGGGTGTGCCGCAAGCCAAGGCTGTGCGCAATGCGGAGTAGTTTAACAGAAATAACCGTTTTTTGAGTTGAGTTTTGGGTCAGTTAAGTTGCTATTGAGTGCTTAACAGGGGATTTTATGGACTAAAGAGCCTTTGTTATAAACCAAACAGATCAGGCTGCGTGTTTAAGTCATCTAAGCTTGTAAGGTTTGAGTAGGTGACCCCGACCAAGCGAATGGGCAGATGGCGTGGGACATCAGCGAACAGCTTTTGTAACCAATAATGCGCCGACTCAGCAGAAGGGAACGGCGTGTTCAAGGTGTGTGAGCGGGTGATTTGAGTGAAGTCAGCATACTTTATCTTAAGGGTAATGGTGTGGCCCAGACGTCCCTTTTTGGACAGTTGCTCAAAGGCATCAGCATTTTGTTCAAAGATTTGTACCAGTAAGTTGTCTGTGTCACGTAGGTTATCGCGAAAGGTGGTTTCTGAGCCCACTGACTTGTGTTTGCGTTCTGCTTTAACAGGTCGATTATCGTTACCGTGAGCAATCTCGGAATAAAAGCGGCCACGCTTGCCAAACTCATACTCTAAAGTGTCCACCGGCGCTGCGCGCAAATCAGCGCCGGTATATATGCCCATTTCATGCAGGCGCTTGGCGGTGGCTTTGCCGATACCATGAAACCGCTCAATCGGCAGTGTGGCAATAAAGGCATCGGCCTGATCGGGTGTGATGACCGCAATGCCATTGGGCTTATTAATATCCGAGGCAATCTTGGCGAGCATTTTGTTAAAAGACACACCGGCTGAAGCGCGCAGCTGGGTCTGCTCATAAATCTGTGCTCGCAGCCAATTGGCCATCAAGGTCGCCGAGCCGTGATGCGCCTTAATGCCGGTCACATCAAGATACGCTTCATCAAGTGATAAGGGCTCGACCAAGTCGGTTAGGCTGAGCATAATGTCGCGGATCTGTTGGCTGACCTGACGATACACCTCAAAGCGGGGACGCACGAATATGGCCTCAGGGCAGCGCCGCTTAGCTTCATAGCAAGACATGGCCGAGCGCACCCCGAATTTGCGAATCTCATAACTGGCAGCGGCCACCACACCGCGGCCGCTGGGGTCACCACCGACCACCAACGGCTTTCCACGCAGCTGTGGGTTATCCCGCTGCTCAACACTGGCATAAAAAGCATCCATATCAAGATGGATAATCTTGCGCTGTAGCTGCACGGCGGGCTCAGTCGAAGAAGAAGTTAAATGGCTCATGACCTTATTATATAGGATTATCTTTGCTTGATAATCCTAACCCATAGTAAAGGCGGCCATATAGTGAGATCTGCTCTGGGAGAGATTAATCACGCTTAGTTTGGATAACACGGCCCGTATTGGCATCGATAATCACTTTATATTTTTGAGCATTTCTAAGGGTTTCTACTTCATATACAGCGCTGCCCTTGTCGATATCAAACTCAGCTTCTAGCACTTGACCATGACCAGCGGCAATTTGAATCGCTTTGACTAAGTCAATCTTGGCAGTATTTAATGCTTGGTATTTGGCCGTGTCTTTGCTCTCAATGCGCTCTTGTTTTTGGCTATTTACTGCACCGGTTTGCGCATTAATTTTGACTTCGTACTTGGTGCTAGTAGACGCCAGCTCCACTTCATATTCTGAGTCATCGCTATCAAAATCGATGCTTTTGACTTTACCCTGCGCCTTTTGTTTGGCGATTGTGATGGCTTGATTTAAATTGATCTGACTTTGTACTACAGCGGCTTTGGTCGGAGCAGCAAAGCTTGGGGCGGCTGCACCAAAGGTAAGTAATATTGATGTTGCAATAGCAGATAGGGTTTTCATAATTAATTCCTTGAATTAAAGATCACTTAAACGAGATTTGAAATAATTGAATGGCTTTAGTATTTCAAATTCAAAAACGCCTGTCCCTAGAGTTTTTGTTAAAAAATACAGAGGCTTGTAAACGGGTTAGGTTGAGCGTAATGGTATGTTGCTATTGTCTAAATTTGTTGAGCGGAGCTGGACACCTGGTACAATGAAAAAACATCAAAGATACAGTTAAGTTAACTTATCGGATACAACATTTTAAAAGTATTGAGGACTTGAATTGCGATGAAACAAGTAAAAGTAGCGGCAGCAATTATTATAAATAACGGCAAAATACTATGTGTGCAACGAGGGCCTAACAAATTTGACTATATTTCACAAAAGTTTGAGTTCCCTGGAGGAAAAATTGAAGCGGGCGAGCTGCCATCAGATACCGTAGTCAGAGAGATTCATGAAGAGTTAAAAATGAATATTTCTGTCGCAGAAGACTTTTTAGTCGTTAATTATGAGTACCCCGACTTTAAGATTCAAATGCATTCTTTTATCTGTTCTACGCCAACGAGAGAGCTTGAGCTATCAGAGCACATATCATTTAAATGGTTAGATGTTAGTGAGCTTGAAGCTTTAGATTGGGCAGCAGCTGATCTTCCCATTGTTGATCGGCTGATTAAGGAATTAGACCAATGACTGAAATTACCCGTCTTGATGCGAGTTTAAAAAAGAGCTTTATCAACAAACAATACAATGCCAATAAAAACTACCAAGCAGCTTTACTCACCAATGATAAAAAAGAAGGCAAAAAGTTCTTATCAACACTGCTAAAAGAATTGGGTGAATGCGATGAGTTTTTTATTTCGGTAGCCTTTGTCACTAACAGCGGGGTTGCAACTATTATTAACCGCTTACAAGAGCTTGAGCGGAATCATGTAAAAGGTAAATTCTTGGTATCTCAGTACCTTAATTTTACAGAGCCTGAGGCACTAAGAAGGTTATCCAGATTTGGAAACATTACTTTAAAAATTGCCACAAATGACTTTCACTCAAAAGGCTATATATTCAAACATGGTCGGACCAACAACATCGTTATTGGTAGCAGTAACCTGACGGCAAATGCGCTTTGCTCTAATAAAGAATGGAACTTAAAGGTGTCAAGCACTGATGATGGTCAGTTGTATGAGCAGGTTATCACTGAGTTTGATAAAGAGCTTGCCAGCGCTAGAGACGTCACCCCTGATTTTCTTGATGAATATACAGAGATTTGGAGTAAAGCAAAGCAGTTTAGAAAACAAATTAAGATCGCAGCACAAACGGCCTTAAACAAACCTGTCACCCCAAACCAAATGCAAAGTGAGGCATTAAAAAACCTGAGTGACTTACGAAAAAGCGGAAAAAACAAAGCATTGATTATCTCAGCAACAGGTACTGGGAAAACTTATTTATCTGCTTTTGATGTTCAGCAATATCAGCCCAAAACATTTTTATTTATTGTGCATAGAAGAACCATTGCAGAAGAGGCCTTAAAGACATTTAGGAAGTTGCTTGGCTCTAAGATATCTATGGGGTTATTCTCAGGTCAATCTAAAGATCTAGATTGTGATTATCTTTTTTCAACCGTACAAACAATATCAAAACAAGAAAATCTACAATTATTCAATCAGCAGCATTTTGACTATATTGTGATAGATGAGACGCACAGAGCAGGGGCCCAATCGTACAAGGCGATATTGGATTACTTCAAACCTGGGTTCTTGCTCGGCATGACGGCAACACCTGAGCGTACCGATGGGGCCAATATTTTTGAGCTATTTGATTACAATCTTGCTTATGAGATTAGGCTGCATCGTGCACTTGATGAGGGTATGTTGTCGCCGTTTCACTACTATGGCGTGACAGATATCACCATTAATAATGAGGTGGTGAATGAGTATTCAGACTTTAACAAACTCACTAGCGATGAGAGAGTGAATCATATCATTGCTCAGTCTGAATTCTATGGTACTGATTCTGGAGAAATCAGAGGACTGGTGTTTTGCTCTAGCAATAAAATCTCATTGCAACTGGCTGATGAATTTAATCAAAGGGGTTATAAATCTATAGCACTCTCTGGAGCCAGCTCGGAAGACGCTAGATTAGATGCTATGAAACGACTAGAGAGCACCGGAAGCGATAAAATCGATTATATCTTTACGGTAGATATCTTTAATGAAGGTATCGATATACCAAGTATTAATCAAATCATCATGCTCAGACCGACGCAGTCCGCAATCATATTTGTTCAGCAGCTTGGCAGGGGACTTAGGAAGGCTGAAGGCAAAGAGTATCTGACCGTTATCGACTTTATTGGCAATTATAACAATAACTATCTGGTACCTATTGCGCTGTACGGCGACCGCTCTTTTAACAAAGACACCATTCGAAAGCTGATTCGAAGTGGCAGTAACCTTATACCTGGCGCTTCAACAGTAAACTTTGATGAGATAGCACGAGAAAAGATTTTTGAATCAATTAAAAATGCCAATATGCAAAAGCTGGCGGATCTCAAAAAAGACTATGAAGACTTAAAGTATAAAACCGGTAGAATCCCAATGATGATGGATTTTATCAAATACGGCTCAAGAGACCCTTGGTTATTTGCCTCATATGCAAAGTCTTATTTAAACTTTATTAATAGAGTTGAGGACAGTTATAAAGATACTGTTCCGTCTGATTTGCTACAGCTTCTAGAGCTGTTTACGCTCAATATTAATAATGGTAAACGGGTCGAAGAGAGTCTGTTGCTACGTAGACTACTTGAGGTGAGTCGTTTAAATAAAGCGGATTTTATACACGACATACAACAGATATATGGCTACCTCATTGATGAGGAAACGGTTGAATCGCTGCTGATTAATATCAATTTTAATTTTATCAGAAAGAGCTACGATAATATTAGATTAGAAAATGGTGTTTTTAGCTTAGGAAGTGACTTAAAGAATGCATTAGGAAATGATACGTTTAATAAGTTTTTTGCTGATGCAGTCGATTACTCTGTTGCCACTTTTAATAAAAGTTTCTCAAAAAAGCACTACATTGGTGGCTTAATTAGATACAACAAATACAGTAGGAAAGATGTTTGTCGGCTATTAAACTGGGAGCAAGACATTAGTAGTACGGTTTATGGCTATAAAACAGTAAATGGGGTCACGCCTTGCTTTGTGACTTATCATAAATCTGCGGAGTTAGAGGGTGATATTAGGGCGTGTATAGAATTGGAGAGTTGAAAAAAGATAAGCAACACCTCAAGTTCACGTTTACCACAACAAAGAACCCGAGATATTGCTTATGGCTCGCACCATGCTCAAAGACAAGCAGTGGCACAA
>Ga0208300_100109_pt1 | contig 90728 bp, 69 predicted proteins | sample 23_taG_FD_184096 | JGI IMG/M metagenome (GOLD analysis project Ga0208300, IMG submission 184096) | Marine viral communities from Cariaco Basin, Caribbean Sea - 23_WHOI_OMZ (SPAdes) (version 2) | ecosystem: Environmental > Aquatic > Marine > Oceanic | place: Caribbean Sea: Cariaco Basin...
CCCCCTACAATATCCAGGCTATTTACCTAAACACCATCGCGAGCTGAAGCTCCCTCCTACAAGATACCGTGCCACTGTTCTACTGTAGGAGGCCGATTTATCGGGCGATGGCGGCGCAGCCGCCCTTAATATAGCCAGGCGCATTAGCTTGGATCATCGTCGAAATGTCGAACCAAAGCTAAAGTTCCCCCCTACAATATCCAGGCTATTCACCTAAACACCATCGCGAGCTGAAGCTCCCTCCTACAAGACACCGTGCCACTGTAGGAGGCCGGTTTATCGGTGGTCCGGCACCTTAGCGAGGCGTAGTAGCCGCCCTTAGTTAGCAGCAACAAAGTCCGAACACCATCGCGAGCTGAAGCTCCCTCCTACAACACACCATGCTACAGATAATGGGAAAAATTAAGCTGGTGACTTCATCTGCTGGGGGCTGTGGGCAGCGTGCAGGCGGGCGATTAACTGGTCTTCGAGGGCGAAGCGCTCTGCCAGGCCTTTCGCTAAGCGATCAATCCAGGCGGGTAAACGCACTAGATTCTGCTGACAGCGAACCGGTGAAGCGAAGTCTTCATCAAACTCCAGCACCATGGCCGTTGACATTTCTAAGCGCTCAAGAAGCTTTGCGGCGATTTGTAGCGCGCTCTCATCGTCGAATGCCTTCGCTTCCTCAGCAAGCTGGGGATAAATCTCGAAGTGCCCAGCGCTGATGTAGTCCATCAGCAACTCACTAAAGGTGTCAATGCGTGCTTTGCTAATCGCCTCTAATTCGGCGTCACACGCTTCTTGCAGCTCAATGAAGCTGACTAACAGCGAACGGCGCTGATCAAGCCAGCGATCAATCAAACTATGCACGCCCCCCCAGCGCTCCAGGGCATTTTTGCAATCTTCGAGCATGTGGCTTTCTCCTTACAGATAGCCGTCTTCAACTGAGCTAGACTCGCGCGTCTGTGGACACCTGTCAATCCTAGCGGGTACGGTTTACTTAATTAAATGAGGCCAAGCAATTAACGTAAACCATACCACTTATTTAACTCTTTTTTACAGACCGTATTTTTACAGACTATGTTTTTAAAGACCACAGAATACGCAGAGGCGCAATCGCGAGCAATAAAAAGCCGATCAAGGTCCATGCAGGCAGCGACAAGCCTAAGAACATGAAATCGATTGAAGCACATTCACCAGAGCCGGTAAGCACCATGGCAACCACTTCTTGCATCGGCAAGATATCCATCATGTACTCAAGGCCTGGGCCACAGGTCGGCACTTCGTCGGCGGGCAAGCCTTGCAGCCATACATGCCTTCCAGCAATAAAAGCACCGGTACCTACTGCGGCTAAGCTCAGCAAACCGTAGATAGCTTTGCCTACTTTGCCATTTGGGTTGTGAAGCGCAGCGACCCCCAGCACCAGCCCTGCGGCGATCACCGCGACCCGCTGAAACACACACAACGGGCAGGGTTCCAGCCCCATAATATGCTCAAGCCCCAAGGCTACTGCCATCATCAGAACACAAAAGGCGAAGCCAGCTAACGCGATGGGACGAACTGCTAACGATGTCATTGACCATCCTCTGGTGAAATAGCAGATAGCGCTCTAGATTCACGCGCTTTGGCAAAATATGTGCTTAAGAACTCACTAAAGCTCTCTTGGTCGGCCTCTTCAATATCGTGCTGCTGTTGGTGCGAGGTTTCGATCAACTGAGCAAGCAGTGCTTCACGAGAACGTAGCATGGGCGTGGATTTAAGCTTCTCGGCCTGCTCTTGAGCCAATTGCAGCAGCGTATCGCTGAGCGAGCCATTACCAGCTTCCAGGCGCGCCAGTAGCTGCGCTGAGGGGGTTAGAGAAGGGTCTCTCAGCCGCGGCGCTAGCTCAGCAAGTGCCGACGCATGGGGCGCACCCTCTTCTACCGCATCCAACAGCCGTGCCACTTCAGCCATTTCTGCAAAAATCTGCTCGCCCCACTCCTTCACAGTCGTCGTTGTGCCGTTATGGATCAGCTTCAGCGCTGGGTCACGCCCACGCTCAACGACAAAACGGCGATTGTCGTCTAAGCGGTCGCACTCTTCGTCTGAAATCCACGGACTATCGCTGAGTAGACACCACATTAGGAAGGTATCAACAAAGCGCATCTGCGCCTCGGTGACCCCTAGCGGGTCGAATGGATTAAGATCCAAACAGCGTACTTCGATGTACTCCACCCCACGCGCTTCCAGGGCTTGACTGGGCGTTTCGTTGTGCTTGGCGACTCGCTTAGGGCGAATGTCGCTGTAGTATTCGTTTTCAATCTGCAAAATATTGGCGTTTAACTGCTGCCACTCGTCGCCATTCTTCACCCCCAGTTTTTCGTAGTCAGGCCACGGAGTAGAGATAGCGTGCCGCAGAGTGTTGACGTAGTTAGACAACGAGTTAAAGCAAATTTTAAGCTGCGACTGCACTTTATTCTGATAGCCCAAATCCGACATACGTAGCGTGGTCGCATAGGGGGCGTAATAGGTGTCATCGCTCAGCGACTGAAGCTTTTCAGGCACTGTGCCCGTTGGCAGGAAGCTTTTGTCGATGGCAGGTGATGCGCCGAATAAATAGAGCAACAGCCAGCTATGACGACGAAAATGCCGAATCAAGCCGAAATAACGCGTAGAGCGATAATCGTTAAAGGGGATATTGGTGGCTTTTTCAAGCTCACGCAGGGCGTGCCACATATCATCGGGTAGCGACACGTTGTAATGCACCCCAGCGATAGCCTGCATAATACGCCCGTAGCGCACATCTAACCCTTTACGATAGACATGCTTCATGGTGCCCACATTGGAGCTGCCGTAGTCGGCAATCGGTACACTATCATTGCCGGAAAGCCGAGATGGCATGCTGCCCGGCCAAATCCACTCATTTTCCAAGTGGTGATAGGTAAACGTGTGCAGGTCTGATAAAAATGCCAGCGCTTCTTTGGGTTCTGAATACACCGGTGTGATGTACTCCAATAGGGCTTCGGAGTAGTCAGTGGTGATATGTGGGTGGGTTAGCTTTGAACCCAGCGCGTAGGGGTGTGGCGTTTGAGCAATATGGCCGTTGGCATCAACGCGCAGGCCCTCTTTTTCCACCCCGCGACGCAGGCGACCTAGACGCCCTAAGCGCGCGCTAGGCAGCAAGCGCTCAACCTGGGCAGTCAGTGTGGTTGGCACAGTGAGAGGTTCAGACAAGGTGAACACTCCTTGTTAGTAAGGCCTGCTTAAAGCAGGCCTTGTTGAAATCAGCTGGCATCGCCATGCGGTTTATCACGTTTTGTTACCGAGAATAGACAGCAGGATATGGCGGCAACCATTAAATATTCAAGGCGCGCGACTATTTGCCCTGCTTTGCTTTAAGCAGTGCTGCGCCGAGCGCGCCCATTGGTGCCGCTGCTTCGCTGGGCTTTCCGCTCTGGCGCTGACCACGACTATTCTGTCCAGAATTCGCCGACCGCTGACTACGTGCAGGCTTACGAAGCTCGCCGTTAGTGGAGTCTGAAGCCGCTTGCGCCTGTTCTGGCTCATCATCCAAACGCATTGAAAGCCCTACTCGCTTGCGGGGAATATCCACGCTCATCACCTTAACGGTAACGATATCGCCAGCTTTGACTACGCTACGGGGATCGTCGATAAAACGGTCAGAGAGCGCTGAAATATGCACGAGCCCATCTTGATGAACCCCAACATCTACAAAAGCGCCGAAGTGGGTCACGTTGGTAACCGTGCCTTCCAGCACCATGCCCAGTTTCAGGTCTTTGAGTGTTTCGACGCCTTCACGGAATTCAGCCGCCTTAAACTCCGGGCGCGGATCGCGTCCTGGCTTATCCAACTCTTTGAGAATATCGCTGACGGTAGGCACACCGAAGCGCTCATCAGCGAAGTCGGCGGGCTTCAGTGCTTTTAGCGTCGCACTATCACCAATCAGGCCTTTTATATCCCGGCTATTCTGCTTGGCAATACGCTCTACCAGCGTATAAGCCTCTGGGTGAACAGCACTGGCGTCCAGCGGATTTTCGGCGTTGCTGATGCGTAAAAAACCAGCACACTGCTCAAATGTTTTTGGCCCAAGGCGGCTAACTTCCAACAACTCTTTACGGCTTTTGAAGGCACCTTTAACGTTGCGTTGGGCAACAATATTTTCAGCAATGACAGCGCTTAGCCCAGCAACACGTGACAGCAAGGCGCTAGATGCCGTATTGAGATCCACACCGACGGCGTTAACACAGTCCTCTATGACGACTTCTAGACTACGTGACAACTGCACCTGAGAAACATCGTGCTGATACTGACCAACACCAATAGATTTCGGCTCGATTTTCACCAACTCGGCAAGCGGGTCTTGCAGGCGGCGGGCAATAGAGACAGCGCCGCGCACGGTGACATCCAGATCTGGCAGCTCACGGGAAGCGTATTCCGATGCGGAGTAAACCGACGCCCCCGCCTCAGACACCATGACTTTGCTTAAACGATGCTCGGGTGCTAACGCCTTCAGCAGATCACCTGCCAGCTTGTCGGTTTCGCGACTGGCGGTGCCATTACCAACGGCAATAAGTTGAACGCCGTGCTGTTTCACTAGCTTAGCGAGCACATTGAGCGATTCATCCCAGCGATTCTGCGGCGCATGGGGGTAAATCGTCGCTTGGTCGATAAATTGACCGGTCGCATCCACCACCGCAACCTTGCAGCCGGTTCGTAACCCCGGGTCAATCGCGAGAGTCACTTTTTGCCCTGCAGGCGCGGCCAGCAAAAGGTCTTTCAGGTTGGCGGCAAACACCTCGATAGCGGTTAACTCTGCCTGCTCGCGCAAACGACCCAACAGCTCGGTTTCAAGTGCGGTATAGAGTTTTACACGCCACGTCCAGCGCACGACTTCGCCCAACCATTTGTCGGCGGGGCGACCTTCATCGCTAATGCCGACTTGTTTGGCAATGGCGACCTGGGCCGGATGAATGGGCGCGTCCTCTTCGCCCGGCAGGCGAATAGCCAAGCTTAAAACACCTTCGTTGCGGCCACGGAACATAGCCAGCGCACGGTGAGATGGCACCTTGGCCAGCTTCTCGTCATGTTCGAAGTAGTCTGAGAACTTCGCGCCCTCCTGCTGCTTGCCGTCTAGCACGCGGGCACTTAATTCGCCCTCTTGCCATAACCGTTCACGCAACAGGCCAATAAGTTCAGGGTCTTCGGCGAAGCGCTCCATGAGAATTTGCTTAGCACCATCAAGGGCGGCTTTGGCATCTTCAATGGCTGGAATATCGCCCTCTTCAGGGCGCAGGTACTGTGCTGCTTCGCTTTCGGGATCAAGCTGCGGGTTGGCCAATAGGGCATCCGCCAGCGGCTCTAAGCCCGCTTCACGGGCAATTTGTGCTTTCGTGCGGCGCTTTTTCTTAAACGGTAGGTATAAGTCTTCTAGGCGCTGCTTCGTCTCAGCTGCCTGAATCGTTGCTTTTAGCGTGGCATCCAGCTTGCCTTGCTCATCGATGGCCGCTAGTACGGCTTCACGGCGTTCTTCTAGCTCTCGCAAATAGCGCAGGCGCTCATCCAATTGGCGCAGCTGAATATCATCAAGGGCACCCGTTACCTCTTTACGATAACGAGCAATAAACGGCACGGTAGCGCCACCATCCAGAAGCTCTACCGTTGCGGAGACCTGCTCAGGCCGTACGTTTAGCTCAGTGGCTAAGCGTGAAATAATACGTTGTTTGACATCCATAACGTGCAACTAACTCATGCAGCATTCGAGGTGCCGACAAGGTACCACAATCGCTGCATGAACGCCTTACGCGGGCACAAACTGCAGTGCTACACCGTTGTTACACCAGCGCAAGCCGGTAGGCTCTGGTCCATCACCAAAGACATGGCCTTGATGACCGCCGCAGCGCGCGCAGTGATACTCTGTGCGGGGCCACACCAGTTTGAAGTCCAGCTTGCTTAATAAGTGGCCCTCAACATGCTCGTAAAAACTGGGCCAACCGGTACCAGAGTCATACTTCATTGCGCTGGTGAAAAGTACAAGATCGCACCCAGCACAGCAGTATTCGCCCTCCCTATCTTCTTCATCCAGGGGGCTTGAAAAAGCGCGTTCGGTTCCCTCTTCGCGGAGCACGTAAAATGCCTCATCAGTTAAGCGCTCACGCCATTCGTCTTTGCTTAACTCAAGTTTTTCAAGGCCAGGGGCTGCTTCAAGGTCTAATCGCGGGAAGCCAAAAGAGACGCCAGGCAGAACACCTGCCAACCCCGTTAGTCCTGCAAGACCCAAAAAGTGACGACGTTTCATCTGCGCATTCCCCCTTTGATACGTCAAGCACATAAACACAAACGGGACGGCGCCTTAGCACCGTCCCGTTTTGACTACTTGACTGCTCGAGCGTTCGATTAGCTATCCAAACGCTCGACAATCTTTACCCTACCGCACCTATCAGGTTAACTGCGGACCGGCTTTGATAATGGCTTCGTTAACGCCTTCAAATTTCTTGAAGTTATCAACAAACTTGGTGGCAAGGTCTTGCAGATGACGGTCGTAGGCATCTTGGTCAGCCCACGTTTCGCGAGGATTGAGCAGGCTAGAGTCGACACCCGGCACGGCGACAGGCACTTGAAGGTTTAGGCCGTCAATGTGCTGGGTTTCAACATCACGCAGCACGCCAGCCTGAATAGCGCTGATGATGGCGCGAGTGGTCGGGATAGAGAAACGTGAACCACCTTCGCCGTAGGCTCCCCCTGTCCAGCCGGTGTTGACGAGGTAAACCTGAGCGTCTTTTTTGTCTACCCGTTTGATCAGCAGGTCGGCGTATTCACGTGCAGGACGCGGGAAGAACGGCGCACCGAAGCAGGTAGAGAATGTAGCAGCCAGACCTTCGGACGAGCCCATTTCAGTAGAGCCCACTTTCGCAGTGTAGCCTGACAGGAAATGGTACGCGGCAGCTTCTTTAGAAAGAATCGATACGGGCGGCAACACGCCAGACATATCGCAGGTCAGGAAGACGATAGCGTTAGGCTCACCGGCCAGGTTCTCCGGCACACGCTTTTCAACGTGTTCTAGCGGGTAGGCGGCACGAGAGTTCTGAGTCAAGCTGTCGTCGGCGTAATCCGGCTCGCGACGATCGTCAAGAACAACGTTCTCTAGCACGGTACCAAACTTAATCGCGTTCCAGATAACCGGCTCGTTCTTCTCAGACAGGTCAATACACTTAGCGTAGCAACCACCTTCCATGTTGAAGACGATACCGTCGCCCCAGGCGTGCTCATCATCGCCAATCAGGTAACGCGCTTGGTCTGCGGAAAGCGTGGTTTTACCCGTGCCTGAAAGGCCAAAGAACAAACAGGTTTCGCCATCTTCGCCAACGTTCGCAGAGCAGTGCATTGGCAGAACATCAGCTTCTGGCAACAAGTAGTTCTGTACCGAGAACATTGCTTTCTTCATTTCACCGGCATAGCGCATACCAGCAATCAGTACTTTGCGCTCGGCAAAGTTAATAATGACACAGCCATCAGAGTTGGTGCCGTCGCGGCTTGGATCGCACTCAAAGCCCGCAGCGTTCAGAATCGTCCACTCATCTTTAACCGCTGCGTTATATGCCTGCGGACGCACAAACATAGTGCGGCCAAACAGGTTTTGCCAAGCAGTTTCTGTGGTAACACGAACGGGTAAGTAGTGCGTGTTATCACTACCAACATGCAGCTCAGCGACGAAATGCTCACCGCTCCCCAGATAGTCTTCTACACGTGCCCACAGCGCTGAAAATTTCTCACTATCAAACGGGCGGTTCACGCTTCCCCAGTCGATGCTATCGCGAGTAGAGGGCTCGTCGACGATATAGCGATCTTTCGGTGAACGCCCTGTGCGCAGACCGGTGTTTACCACCAGCGCACCGTTAGCCGACAGGCGGCCTTCACCACGGGCCACGGCGCGCTCGATTAGTTCGGCGCTGCTAAGATTAACGTGGGCTTGGGGAGCGGCTTGAGTCGTGGTCATGTCGATTCCTGGGTCTCGAATTTACCGGGCGTCAACGACGCCTTGAGAAATCACCTCAGCCGCTTATTGTTTCCAATACCACGGGCTGAGTGCGCTGAAGTCCGGCGCATTATGGCAAAAAGAAAGCCCCCGGGAAATGGGGGCTTTCATCAAATATCTTGTAGTTAAACTACTACAATGACACTATATTTTGTGTTGCATCGCAGCAAGTTTTTCAAACAATCGTTCGACAGGCATTCTATAGGCTATGCTATGACTAGTGCGGTAGCCATACGACTTCAATACCTATGCCATCATCTGCGACTACACAATCAATGAATCACCGGGGGTGGCGCGTCCGGATTTTCTAATAAAATTTCAATCTCTGCGGCTGTGTAGTGATATTTCGTGTGGCAAAAGTGGCATTGCGTATCGATTGCGCCTTCTTCGCGCAAAATATCGCGCAGTTCCTGTTCACCAAGCGTGTATAACGCATGGCTCATTCGCTCCCGCGAGCAGGTGCAGCCAAACCGTAGTGCTTTCGGCTCGAAAACTCTAACCGTTTCTTCGTGATAAAGCCGGTACAGTACTTCGCGCTGCTCTAACCCTAGAAGTTCTTCAGTCTTAATGGTGTCAGCGAGATGAACGCTACGCTCCCAGGCATCAATATCTTGATTTTGTGAGGCATCGGGCAGACGTTGCAGTAGAAGACCACCGGCACGCTCGCCGTCAGCCGCGAGCCAAAGGCGAGTTGGCAGCTGTTCTGATTGGCCAAAGTAGGCTTCCAGGCAGCCTCCCAAGGTAGCGTGATCAAGCGCAACAATACCTTGATACCGATGCCCTTCCCTGGGATCGAGGGTAATCACAATTTGGCCTTCTCCCACCAGCTCTCGGAAACTGGCATGTTCGCTGGGCAGCACAGCGTCTTCCGCAATTCGCGCAATTGCACGCAGCTCACCACCGGGGTTGGACTCTGCCATTAAGAGTGCCAGCGAGCCTCGTCCACGCACTTCAATGCTTAAGGTGCCATCTAGTTTTACCGTGTCGGTTAGCAAAGCGACCGCCGCCAACAGCTCACCCAGCAATTCATTAACTGCTGGTGGGTAGGCGTGGCGGTCTAGCACCTCGTGGTAGGCAGTGCTGAGCGTGACGATTTCACCACGCACGTTGGTTTGGTCAAACATAAAACGCTGGATTTGATCAGACATAAGGAAACCGTCGGAGAAATAGAGAGAAGGCTTACCGCCATGACGAATAAGCGTGTGCTTATTCGCCCTGTTGGCGCTGAAAGCGCTGGATGTCACGCCGCTGTTTTTTATCAGGGCGTTTGAGTGGGTGTTGCATGGCTTCGTTGGTGAGACGACGAGCTTCTGCTTCTTTGGCTCGGCGTTGCACGCTGTCTTCCGTTTCAGCGTAGAGCTTGCGCGCTTCTGGCGCGCCGCGACGCTGATCGGAAAGCGCAACCACTTCCACCTCAAAAATATCCCACCCCTGGGGAACACGAATCAGCGCCCCCAGCTCGACATTTTTGCTGGTTTTTACGCGGCCACCGTCATAGTGGACTTTACCGCCTTCTATCGCTTTTTTAGCTAGGGCACGGGTTTTGAAAAACCGTGCAGCCCATAGCCACTTATCCAAGCGAACGCTGTCGCTCATTAACGCTCTCCTCGCTGCCCTGGCAGGTTATCTGGCAGCAGTTGGGCAAACCGGTCTAGGGCAATAAACTCTTGCAGCTCTTTTTCAGGCCGCTGGCTATCTGGCTGCTTAATACCAAGTAAGTGCTTGATACCAAACTCACGGGCACTTTCAAGTACACGTGCGTTATCGTCGATAAACAGCGTGCGCTGCGCATCGAACGGCTCTCGCTCTTGGAGCGCAAACCAGAAAGCCTGCTCCTCTTTAGCTGCCCCCACATCTTCTGATGAGATGATGGCATCGAGGTAGTTTTCCAACCCTGTCAGCGGCAATTTTAGCGCGAGGCTGGCTCGGTCTGCGTTGGTCGCTAGAATGACACGGGGGTGGGCTTGCTTCAGCCAGGTTAAAAAGTCTAGTGCATCGCTACGCAGGCCTATCAAGTGCTGCACTTCACGTTTCAGCGCCACGATATCCACCCCAAGTTCGCGGCTCCAGTACGCAAGGCTGTACCAGTTAAGCGTGCCCTGCTCGCCGATAATGCGCGCGCGCAGCGCTTCCTGGCTCGCTGCGTCTAGCTGATGCAGCTCAACATAGCGTTTCGGCAGGTGGTCTAGCCAGAAATGACTATCGAAGTGCAAATCCAGCAGCGTGCCATCCATATCGAGTAGGACAGTATCAATCTCGCGCCAATCAATCATTGCCGCTCCAGTATGAAAGAGTAAGCATGCTATTGTAGCGTAACCCGTTTTTTGCAGCCACGGAGGCATGATGTCACTCCACGACGCTTCAACAGGCAACACCCCCCATGACTACCCGAAAAAGCCGCAAATTTTGGCGCGTACCAACGTCGCCAAAAGCCGCTTATTCCAGATTGAGTCACTTGACTTGCGCTTCTCAAATGGTGAAGAGCGCCAGTTTGAACGTTTAACCGGCGCAGACCGAGGCGCGGTAATGATTATTGCCATGCCCGACCCAGAGCACGTACTGCTTATTCGTGAATATGCGGCTGGCTTTGAAGATTATGTGCTGACCCTGCCAAAGGGGCTAGTTGACCCTGGCGAAGATATTGTCACTGCTGCTAATCGCGAACTAATGGAAGAGTGCGGCTTTGGCGCGCATCGCATTGAGCCGCTGGTGGAGTTATCGCTTGCGCCTAACTATATGCGCCACCGTATGCAGGTACTAATGGCCACCGACCTTTATCCCAAGCGCCTGCCAGGCGACGAGCCAGAGCCGTTGATTGTTGAAACCCATGCCATTGAGGAACTGTCGGCACTGCTCTTACGAGACGATTTCCACGAAGCCCGCGCCATCGCCGCGCTCTATATCGCAAGGGATAAGCTGCGCGAAGAGAAACGCAATAGCGCAATGGATTTGTTGTAAAGCGTTAATGATCAACGCGGGCAAATAGTCTAGAAGGGAGCTTCAGCTCGCGATGGTTTGGCCTCCTAAAATAGATCAGTGTCACGGTACCTTGTGGGAGGGAGCTTCAGCTCGCGATGACCCAGGCTTTTCTGCCTGTGCCAGCTATGGGCGGCTGCGCCGCCATCGCCCGATAAATCGGCCTCCTACAATGATGACCCCAGGGGTGCCTGGCCACTGCCAAAAGGCTTTTCATCCAATGCTTACAAATGGTGTTTTAGCGGTATCCAACGGCGTTGGCGGTGGCTGTCTAGGCCAGCTTCCAAGAGCGTCATGTTGCGTAGCGCATCTTCGATATCAACAGGCAGCGATGTTTTATCGCGGATTGCAACGGCCACGCCTTGATAATAAGTCAGATAATCACCCGCCTGGGTAGCATGCTCGTGACGCACTAGCGGTGCGTCTTCACCGTCACCCTCGCGAAGGATTAACGTACCTGGTGAATCGGCACCCCACGCAGGTGTTGGCACCTCACCCGCTTTTAAGCGATCCTCTTGAGGATCTAGGCCGTATTTAAGGTAGCTGCCTTGCGTACCATTGATACGGAAGCGCGGTGTTGGTTCAGCAACCAGCGTGCCAGCGCTGAGGCTAACGCGACAGCCGTCGTACTCCAACAGCGCTAAAAAGTCATCATCGGCTTTAGCGTCGTCTCTGCGCACGCCCAAATCCAGCATGATGGCATTGGGCATCCCGAACAGCTCACAGGCTTGGTCAAGCAAGTGAGGGCCTAGGTCATACCAAATCCCACCTCCCGGCGTGGCTTTTTCGCGCCAGCGGTCACGAACCTCAGGCCGAAAACGATCAAAACGCGACTCAAACCCAGTGACACGGCCTAACGTACCGGCTTCCAGCAGCGCTTTAACGGTAAGGAAGTCACTATCCCAGCGACGGTTATGAAATACCGATACCAAACGCTCCTTATCAATCGCCAGCGCTTTGAGCTGCTTGGCTTCCGAAAGTGTGACGGTAAATGGCTTATCGACGACTACGTGTTTACCCGCCATTAACGCCGCTTTGGCGAGTGGAAAATGCGTGTCATTAGGCGTCGGGATAACAATGAGATCAATATCGCTGCGCTGACATAACGTTAGTGCTTGGCGTTCAACCTCAACATCTAAGTCAGCATGCACTTTGGCGGCATCACTGGAGGATACTGCGACTAAATCCAGACCTTCCGTTGCCTGAATGAGTGGCGCATGAAACGTTTTACTCGCAAATCCATAGCCAACGAGGCCAACGTTGATAATCGCCTTCATTACATTCCTTAGTCGTTTTGACGGTTTGCATTGGGCATTAAGCGGTTCACATAAAACGGTTCACATAAAGCAATCCACATAAAACAATCCACATAAAACAATCCACATAAAACAGTCCACATAAAACAGCCCGCTTTGCACGGGCTGCTTTACATAGTACCTACACCTAGTCGAGCTTGGAAAGGTCGCGAACCGCCCCTTTGTCTGCTGACGTGGCTAGCAATGCGTAGGCTTTCAGTGCGGGCGTTACCTTACGAGGACGCTGCTCGACGGGCTTCCAGGCGTCTTTGCCTTTAGCTTCCATCGCCTCGCGGCGCTGCGCTAATACTGAGTCAGGTAGCTGTACATTGATCGTACGGTTAGGAATATCAATCAGAATGGTATCGCCCTGCTCAACCAAACCAATCGCGCCACCTGCTGCCGCTTCGGGGGAAACATGGCCTATGGAAAGCCCAGACGTTCCGCCAGAGAAGCGGCCATCCGTCAACAATGCACAAGCCTTACCCAGCCCTTTGGATTTTAAGTACGAGGTCGGATAGAGCATTTCCTGCATGCCAGGGCCGCCTTTAGGGCCTTCATAGCGAATAACCACCACATCGCCCTCTTTGACTTTACCATCCAATACATTGGCCACTGCTTGATCTTGGGATTCAACGACGTGGGCTTTGCCTTCAAACACGAGAATCGAGTCGTCAACGCCAGCCGTTTTAACCACGCAACCATCAAGGGCAATGTTGCCATAAAGTACCGCCAAACCGCCCTCTGTTGAGAACGCATGCGCTAGGTCACGAATACAACCGGTCGCACGATCGCCGTCTAGGCTTGGCCAGCGGGCGCTTTGTGAGAAAGCGGTTTGAGTAGGAATACCGCCAGGGCCAGCTTTAAAGAACTCGACCACCTCAGCGCTTGGCGAGCGCATAATATCCCACTCTTCCAGCGCCGCTTTTAGGCTATCGCCATAAACCGTTGGCACTGACGTGTCCAGCACTCCCGCACGATCCAACTCGCCCAGAATAGCCATAATGCCCCCCGCACGGTGAACATCTTCGATATGGTATTTCTGGGTGTTGGGTGCCACTTTACATAGCTGCGGCACCTCACGGGAAAGCCGGTCAATATCCGCCATGGAGAAGTCAATTTCCGCTTCTTGAGCCGCCGCCAGCAAGTGCAAAATCGTATTCGTAGAGCCGCCCATGGCGATATCTAACGTCATGGCATTTTTGAACGCTGCTTTGTTACCAATCGCACGGGGCAGCAGGTGAGCTTCTTCACCTTCATAGTAGCGCTTGGCCAGCTCTACAATGCGATGGCCAGCGGTTTCAAACAGACGCCGGCGGTCTGAGTGGGTGGCCAGTACGGTTCCGTTACCAGGCAGCGCCAAGCCCAATGCTTCCATCAGGCAGTTCATCGAGTTAGCGGTAAACATACCCGAGCAACTGCCGCAGGTGGGGCAAGCACTACGCTCAACTTCAGCCAGGGTGTCATCATCAACGCTGTCGTCAGCCGCCATGACCATCGCATCGACCAGATCTAGGCCGTGATTTAGCAGCTTGGTTTTGCCCGCTTCCATGGGCCCACCCGAGACAAAAATAACCGGAATATTGAGGCGCATAGCCGCCATCAGCATCCCAGGGGTAATTTTGTCACAGTTGGAAATACACACTAGCGCGTCGGCACAGTGGGCATTACACATGTACTCAACGCTATCGGCGATAATATCGCGGCTAGGCAGCGAATAGAGCATGCCATCGTGCCCCATGGCGATGCCGTCATCTACCGCGATGGTGTTGAACTCTTTAGCCACACCGCCAGCTTTTTCAATTTCACGTGCGACCAATTGGCCCATGTCTTTTAAGTGAACATGGCCCGGCACAAACTGGGTAAACGAGTTCGCAACCGCAATAATGGGCTTATGGAAATCGTCGTCTTTCATACCAGTGGCGCGCCAAAGGGCACGGGCACCGGCCATATTACGGCCAGCGGTGGTCGTACGGGAGCGATACTCGGGCATGGTGTCCTCTACATCTTTATCGTGGCCTGCCACATGCTTGGCGGCAGGCGAATGAATCCAGCGGCCTTAGATTGTGGCATGAGCGCGCCGTGGAGACTAGATGCTGAGACTGACCACCGCTCCCTATTCGCCGTTAGCGCTCGTTTAAGAGAGCCTAGCGGACAGCGTTAAAACGTCTCCCACTGTGCAGAGGACTCTTGACTCGCCAGCCCTTTTGCCCCAGCGCCTTTTCCGGCAGGCAACGTCAATGATGCTTTATGCTGCGCTTGATTAACCTGCTGTAGCTTTTCTCGGGCAGAGCGAACATTTTCTTCCTGGGCACCTTCCAGACGGAAGGCATCCACTACATTCGCTAGCTCAAACGTCTCTAGCGCTAAATTATCCGCAGAAGCTGCAATGGTTTGCACCTTGGTGGCATTTTGCTGAGTCACATTATCCATCTCAGCAATCGCAGAATTAATCTGGCCAATACCGCTGCTTTGCTCGCTTGAGGCAGTGCTGATCGATTCCATCAGCTCACTGACACGGCTGACTTGCTGCATTACATTGTCAATGGCTCGCTCAGCTTGCTCAACCGCGCCACGCCCGCCACTGACCTCCTGCGTCGTACTCTCAATCATCTTGCGAATTTCTTGGGCGGCATCGGCACTACGGCTCGCCAAGTTACGTACTTCGCTAGCCACCACCGCGAAGCCTCGGCCATGCTCTCCGGCACGCGCAGCTTCGACCGATGCATTGAGTGCCAGAATATTCGTTTGGAAAGCGATTCCGTCGATGACGCTAATCATCTCCGCCATTTTTTCAGCACTTTGGGCAATACGCTGCATTCTTGCGACCAACTGCTGCATCTGCTCTCGGGTATCGCGGGTGCTTGAGGCATTCTGTATCGCTAACTCCGTCGCTTGGCGCGCATGCTCAGTGTTTTGCTGCACCGTAGACGTCATTTCTTCCATGCTAGAGGCCGTTTGCTGCAGTGATGACGCCTGCTGCTCGGTGCGGGAGGCAAGCTCTTCATTTTCGGCGGCAATTTGCTGAACAGCAGGTGTGACAACCGACATCCGATGCTCGACGTCACCGACAATACTCGCCAAGCTAAAGCGCATGGTATCCAATGAGTAAAGCAACTCGCCCAACTCATCTTTCGTTTCTCGGCGTTCGCGAGCAGCCAAATTACCTGCTGCAATTTGAAAAGTAATATGCCGCGCCCCTTCAACACTGCGCAGTACGGATCTTAAAATCACCGTACTGAGGCCTACCAGCAAGAGCAAACCGATGACCATCAACACCATTTGAGCAATCAGCATCTGCTGACGACCCTGCTGTGCCTGATGAACCAACGCCTCAGCATTTGCTCGCTCATCGCTGACTAACTGGCTAGTGCTCTCTCTTAGCTGCTCGGTGGTCGGTTGTACGCCGTCGTTAAAGGCTTCGAAAGCGGCAAAACCGTTTGCGTCACTAACCGCCGTCACCGTGGTATCGACACTGCTGATCCAGGTTGCTAATCCTGCACTAAACGCTTGTAGACGCTCAGCACTGGCATTGCTGTCGGCAAGGTAATCGTTCCAAAGCGTTTGTATTGACTGAGAATATTCGCTAACTGACGCGGCAACTACAGCAACGTCAACCCGGCGAGGGTTGCGAACAGCAGGTTCCAACTGAGCCACAGCTTGGCCGATTTGGCGCTCTACTCGCTGCAGGTTGGCGACTGCTTCTAGCCCTGAGCGATTTAACGTATCGAGGCGCTCGCCAGAAACCATTAAGCCGTACATCCCTAGGCCGCCTGCCAGCCCCATGAGAACAATGGACGCTACCACCATGCCCGTTAATTTAGCTTTTAGGCTATTAAACTGAAAGCGAGCCAAAAAGCCTCCCACACCACGGCGCCTTAGTGCGCCTTGCGCCAGCGTGTAGCGACGAGATTTGCCTTTTTCGCGTATTTCTTTATAGACGGTTTCTGCCAACGCAATACTTTGAGCAGGAGCTTTGCGCCGCAACGAGGTATACCCTACGATACGGTCGCCATCCCTGAGCGGTGCCACGCTAGCAGTGACCCAATAATGATCGCCGTTTTTGCGACGATTTTTGACCGTCCCCTGCCAGCTCGCACCTGACTGAATCGTTTTCCAGAAATCTGCATAGGCAGCTTCCGGCATATCCGGGTGGCGAATTAGGTTATGAGGGCTTCCCATCAATTCATCGCGGGTGTAGCCACTGACCTCGACAAACGCGGCGTTGGCGTAGGTTACATTGCCCTTCAAATCGGAACGTGAAATCAGCACAGTCTCATCGTCAAGCGTGTACTCACGCTGAGTGACGGGTTGGTTATTGCGCATATACAGGCTCCCCAGGGACTTTTTAATTTTGATTCACCTCTATTATCACTCGCCGCAAGGCAATTTAATCCCTGAATAACCATACAAAAACGCCGCACTCTTCGGTGCGGCGGCTTAACTAAACGGTTGTTTAACGATTAATTGAAGCGCTTATGTGAAGACTACATTGGCCACATCACGATAGCGGTTTGCAAAATGTACTGTCATTCCCTCTTTCAAGTAGTCGGGAAGCTCTTCGTAATCGCGCTTATTGGCTTCGGGTAGTATCACCTCAAAAATATCGCTGCGGCGAGCGGCAATAATTTTTTCTCGGATTCCCCCCACCGGTAACACTTGCCCAGTTAAGGTCAATTCACCGGTCATGGCCAAGGGGCGGTTAATTGCCTGATGCTTAGCCAATGAAAGCAACGCCGTGGTCATTGTGACCCCAGCCGACGGGCCGTCTTTGGGTGTCGCTCCTTCGGGCACGTGCAGGTGCACAAACGCCGAGTCAAAGAAGTCGGCATCGGCACCATACTCTTGCAAGTGACCCAACGTGTAGCTGTATGCGATGTTGGCGGACTCTTTCATCACATCGCCAAGCTTGCCTGTGAGTTTAAAGCCACGGTCCAGCGCATGGACTTTGCCCGCCTCGATAGGCAGTGTTGCGCCACCCATAGAGGTCCAGGCAAGCCCGGTAACCACGCCTTCGCCTTTTAGCACTTTCTCTTTGCGGAATAGCGGCGCCCCCAGGAACTCTTCCAGGTTTTTAACCGATATTTTTACCGTTTCCAGCTGCTCTTCTAGCAGCTTCACTGCGGCCTTGCGAACAATTCGATGCAACTGTTTCTCAAGCTGGCGAACGCCCGCCTCACGGGCATAGCCATCAATAACTTGCTTGAGCGCGGCATCGGTCAAATTGATACGTTTCTTAGCCAGATTGTCGCGTTTCAACAACTTCGGCCATAGGTGGTGCTTAGCGATCTGCAGCTTTTCTTCGGCGATGTAACCCGACAGGCGGATCTGCTCCATACGATCAAGCAACGGACCTGGAATAGAATCCAGGGTATTCGCGGTGCACAAGAACAGCACTTTGGATAGATCCATGCGCACATCAAGATAGTGATCCAGGAAATCGACGTTCTGCTCTGGGTCTAACACTTCAAGCAGCGCTGATGCGGGATCGCCCTGGAATGATTGGCCCAGCTTATCGATCTCATCGAGCATAATCACAGGGTTCTCGACCTCGACTTCTTTAAAGGCCTGCACCAGTTTGCCGGGCATTGCGCCCACATAAGTACGGCGATGGCCTTTAATTTCAGCCTCGTCACGCATACCGCCTACGGAGAAGCGATAGAACTCACGGCCCAAGGCTTCAGCAATGGAGCGTCCAATCGAGGTTTTACCAACTCCGGGAGGGCCGACCAGCAGCACAATTGAGCCTCCTACATCGCCTTTGAAGGTACCTTCAGCAAGAAACTCAATAATCCGCTCTTTTACATCGTGTAAGCCGTCGTGATCGCGGTTAAGTACCTCCCTGGCATGGGCCAAGTCGAGCTTGTCCTGGCTGGTAACGCCCCAAGGCAACGAGGTGAGCCAATCAAGGTAATTACGGGTAGTGCCGTACTCTGGCGAGCCGGTTTCTAGCACGCTGAGCTTATTAAGCTCATCATCAATACGTGATTGGACGCGCTCTGGCACTACCAAAGACTCTAGACGGTTCCTAAACGTGTCAACATCGTTTTCACGGTCATCTTTGGAAATACCTAATTCACGCTGAATGACTTTTAGCTGCTCACGCAAGAAAAACTCGCGCTGCCGCTCCTGCATCTGAGCGTTAACCTGCTCACTGATCTCGCTTTGCAACTGAGCAACATCGATTTCTTTGCGTAACAGCGGGAGAACTTTATGCATACGCTCAGCCACCGACAGTGTGGCGAGCACATCCTGCAGCTCAGGGCCCTTGGCAGACGTGATTGCGGCTGCAAAGTCAGTCAGCGGACCGGGTTCATGAGGACTAAAGCGATTGAGGTAATGTTTTAGTTCTTCACCATAGAGCGGATTAATCGGCAGCAACTCTTTGATGCCGTTAATAATCGCCATTGCGTAAGCCCGGGTTTCTTCGTTCTCAGCGTCGACGGGCTCTTTGGGATAGCTGACTTCCACCAGGTAAGGCGGCTCTTTAGACAGCCAGCGCTGAATTTTAAAACGCCGAACCCCCTGAGCGATAAACTGGATCTGTTGATCTTCGCTCTGGAGTTTATGAACTTTGACCGCCGTGCCAATCTCAGGAAAATCGTTGTGATCCAACGACTCAATCCCCTGCTCACCCACAAAGGCAACACCCATGGTGTGGTGAGGTGTATTGCCTACCCGACGTATGGTTTCTTGCCAACGCTCACGGTTGATGACTAATGGCTGCACCTGAGCGGGGAAAAAAGGTCGATTATGAATCGGTAAAAGGTAAATGCGCTCTGGGAGCATATCGCTGGCGGGCACTAACGAGCTAACTTTCTCACCGTCCGAGCGGTACTCTTCACTGTTCACGGTATCGTCTTGCTGTGCGTCGGATTCATCGTCCGTCAGCCAATCGAGGTGTTCGTGATCGCGGTCGTAATCTTGGTCGCTCATGCGCCCTCCCATAACAGTGACTAGCGGCTTGATCCGCTTAGCAATGCCTATGGAATGTGGGCACAGGGGGTGAACTTCAACCCTTGGCACTATTTTGTAGTAGTGTATTCGAAGAGTGCGAACAGCTTCAGGGCAAGCCGCTGTCTTAGTAGAAAGCACTGATATTCAAAACAGTGGTATTCAAAACAGTGGTATTCAAAACAGTGACGCACAAAACGCTTATGGCTAAAGCTGAGGCATCGGACGTCCATTAACACGTAACTCGCCACGAATAACATCAAACTCTAACTCTCGTGTACCAAGAGGGAGGCCTAGCCAAAGAGCAACCACGGTTGGCGCATCGTGCCAAGTGAAATCACCATCAATATAACCTAACCAGCGAGCGCGCTCTTCTGGCTTATCCAGCCCGGTCATCATAAGCTCATCAAGCCCGCTCGCATCAAAAAAGAGCGCACCATCTGCGTTAACATTGATACCTAGCAGCGGGCTTTCAATCGCTATCGTTGTAACGTCTAAACGCGGCGAATCACTCAATATCCCTTTCAAATCAGGGGCTAAACGCACCAACAGCCCTTCTGCCATCGGTAGACTAGCATCGCCCCAAGAAGCCTCTTGGCGCAACCGCAGAATGGCTGCGCGAACAGCATCTGCATTAAGACGAGAAAGCTCTGCTTCAATCCGCCCGCTTAACAAAGGGGTGTCTGGCGCTTCACTTGGGACACTTACCTCGCCAATGATCAGTTCGCCATTTAAGCGAAGCTCTTGTTCGTCGAGCACCATGTGGCTGTGAACATCAAGCGGCGACACATGAATATTATAGGCAGGATAGTGAAGCGCTAACGACTCAACATGCAGATGGTCGCGCTGAGCAAAGTGGTAGGCATCGTCAATGTAGGTATAACGGCTTTCAAGAGACGAAGATCCCAGCGTCAAATGAGCAGGGCCATCTGTTAGCGTGAGCTGGTCGAGCAGCGCACGCAACCGCCAATCACCAAATACGCCTTCTAAGCGCATACGGGCACCACGAACCGATAGCTCACGACCATTTTGCTGGATCACAAAAGGGGCAAGTGCCAACCTCAGTTCACTGTGGCCACTTAGCGTATGGTAACGCCCTTGCCAGCGCGGTATAGACGGGGCAGAGACCTCACCTACGGCTTTTTGCAAAACGCTATCTAAACGGGGCAGTAGCGTACCTTCAACGTCAGTACTTAATGCACCATGACGAGCACGGTAAGTCAGCTCTAACCGCCATGGCCGCCCTAACAAGGGCGATAAAAGCAGTTTCCCCTGAGACGTCAACCACCCTTGGCGGCTCTCCGTTCGACTAACCCGCCACTCTCCTCGCGCTTCCAAATCTTCTAGTGCTTGACGAAGGCTGCGTTCAAACAAAATGCTCGATAGCAGTTGTGCCACTGCCCACGCCACCACGAAGGCCGCGAGAATAGGCACGATCAGTCGTTCCTTGCGCATGCGATCTCCTTGAACACCCCCACGATTGGAGCCATTCACCACCGACGTTGTGTAATCAGTTTCGGGTAATCAGCTAAGTCCATTTATTATTATAAGTGGCTCACCTGCCAGTTTGTGCAGGTAGGTTATTTTAGTGTAGCCAAAACCATAAATGCATCGTACTCCACGCGTAGATGCCCGCCATGACGTCATCGATCATAATGCCAAATCCACCGGCAACACGCCGGTCTGCCCACCGGATAGGCCACGGTTTAAAGACATCGAAAATACGAAAAACAATAAATCCCCAGAGAGCGGCCTCCCACGAGAAGGGCACTGCCGCCATGGTTATCCAGTAACCAACAAACTCATCCCAAACAATACCAGAGTGATCATGTACGCCTAAGTCATGGGAAGTTTTATCACACAGCCACACTCCCACCACAAACGCGACAAACACAATGCTGAGATACCAACCCAAAGGGAGGTCGGCCATCATCCAGTAAAAAGGGATTGCTGCTAGCGTTCCGAAAGTGCCTGGAGCCCAGGGCACCGCACCACTGCCTAGACCAAAGGCAAAAAAATGGGTTGGCCGACGCCAAACGCTCGCTGGTGCTCGGTTCATGGCGCTTCCCCGCTAAAGTGCTGCCATCCTTCGTAGTCACTGGCGGCAACGCCAGTGATACCTAGCGTTTCCGTACAGTGGCCTATCACCGTCAGCGAGAGGCCGAGATCGGCGAGTCGCTGTTGGGCAATAGCGAGATTGTTGGGTGACAGTGTCACCAGCAGCTCATAGTCATCGCCACCCGACAGCGCGGCTTTAATTGCCTCATCGTGGCCTAATGTCTCTTGCAATCCCGCGGCCAACGGTAGCGCGCCGACGTCTAGTGCACAGCCTACGCCAGAGGCCTTACGCAAGTGTGATAAATCTGCCAGCAAGCCATCCGAAATGTCCAGTGCCGCCGTTGCAATACCGCGCAGTGCAACACCAGCGGCTAAGCGGGGTTGCGGTAACAAATAGCGGGCGAGCAGCGGGTGCGACAACTCACGCTCCCCTCGGCGCCAGAGCGATAAGCCTCCGGCACCACCGCCCAATGCACCCGTCACGGCAATAACATCACCGCCCTTTGCGCCTGAGCGAGTGAGTGCTTGGCCGACTGGCACTTCGCCCATCACCGTCACCCCTATTGTTAGTGCCCCTGAGGTGACATCGCCCCCCACCAACGCGGTGGTGTGTTGCTGGCAAAGTGCGCGAAACCCTTCCGCGTACCCTGCTAACCATTGTTCAGCAGCTTCACGGTCATTAAAGATGCTCTTGTCCAGCGTCAATGCCATCAGGCACCAACGAGGCGTCGCCCCCATGGCTGCTAAGTCGCTGAGCGCCACCGCCAACGCGCGATGTCCTATCGCGTGTGCTGGGGCATCGTGAGGGAAATGCACGTTACTCACCGACGTATCAACGCTGACCACAAGCTGTTGACCTGCTTGGGGTATCAAGAGCGCTGCATCGTCGCCATTTTCAAGCGCTATGCCAGCTGTCGCGTGCGCCTCCTGCGGCGACATGAAGTAGCGCTGAATCAGTTCAAATTCGCCAAGCACAAAGGCCCCTTAAACGCATCATCAGGAGGCTCGCCTTACAGACGGCGAGCGCTGACCTCAGCACTTCGTAAGCGATTTGCTAGCTTATCGAGAATGCCGTTCACGTATTTATGGCCGTCGGTGGCACCAAATGATTTGGCCAGCTCAACGCCTTCGTTAATTACTACTCGATAGGGTACTTCCATCCGCCGGGAAAGCTCGTAGGCACCCAAGCGAAGGATAGCTAGCTCAACAGCATCGAGGTCTTCTAGGCGTCGGTCGAGTAGCGGCGCAATTTCACGGTCTAACTCCGCTTTAAAGCGGACCGTATTATGCAGCAGTTCATGGAAAAGCGCCTTATCAGCAATTTCCATTACTTTCACCCAGTTTTCGTAATCTTCCAGGTCATCATCTGCTACCTGGCTACGAAACTCAGCTTCGATAGTGGTGATCGATTTGCCCGTCATTTGCCACTGGTAAATCCCCTGAACCGCTAACTCACGCGCGGCGTGGCGCCCTAGCTGCGCGGCAGAGGGCTTACGCTCACGACGTTCGCTCATTGGTTGTCTCCTAGCGGCAGTGCACGCAGTAACGACACCATCTCCATCGCTGCCATTGCGGCTTCCGTACCTTTATTACCCGCTTTGGTGCCCGCCCGCTCAATCGCCTGTTCGATAGATTCAACGGTCAACACGCCATTTGCTACCGGCGTATCGAACTCAAGCTGGAGGTGGTTAATGGCGGTATTACAGCCACCTGCTACATATTCAAAATGCGGTGTACCACCACGAATAACCGCGCCCAGCGCGATAACAGCGTCGGGCTTCATAACGTTAAGGACACGCTTTACTGCCAGCGGCAGCTCCCAAGCACCAGGTACGTGAACAAGATGAATATTGTCCGCATCAACGCCGTGGCGTGTCAGGCTGTCAATAGCGCCTTCCACCAGGCTATCCACCACATGGTGATTAAAGCGACCTACAACGATGACATAACGGCCATCGACATCCACAAAAGTGCCTTCAACTTGCGAAAGGGATTGCATCAATTTATTCCTGCTGAGAAGTTGGCTCATACGCCGTGTCATTGGGTCCTAGACGCTCGACAACTTCGAGATCAAAACCGGAGAGCGCCGAGAATTTCCACGGTGAACTGAGTAGTCGCATTTTGCCTACCCCTAAATGGCGTAGGATTTGCGAGCCAGTACCAATCGTTAAGTAGTTACCTGAACCGTCCGAATCGCTGGTGCGCGGTTGACGCACGCGATCCAGAAAAATATCCAGTTGATCTTTCAAGTCTTGGTGAGGACGACCATCGTCAATCAACACAAAGACCCCCGCAGACGCATTAGCGATCTCTTCCAGTGCACGATGGGCATCCCAACGGCACTGCTCATCTTTCATTAACCCTACGATATCACGCAGCGTATCCGCTAAGTGAACACGCACTGTCGTCGCCTGCTCTGGCGTCGGTTGTCCCTTAACTAACGCCAAATGATGGGCACCTTGTATACGGTCGCGGAACACATGCAGCGCCAGCTCCCCGTGAGCCGTCATCACACTGGTTGTTTCAACCACATCCACCGTTTGTTCATTAACAATACGGTAGTGGATCAAATCAGCAATCGTGCCAATTTTAATGCCATGCTTTTTAGCAAACACTTCAAGCTCAGGCCGACGCGCCATGCTGCCATCGTCATTCATGATTTCACAGATGACGCCGCTGGGATCACAGCCTGCTAAAGAAGCTAAATCACAGGCTGCTTCAGTATGCCCAGCTCGACGTAGTACGCCACCTGGCTCAGCCATCAGCGGAAATATGTGCCCTGGCTGTACGATATCCGTCGGCTTGGCATTCGCCGCCACTGCCGCTTGAACGGTACGCGCACGATCCGCTGCTGAGATGCCGGTGGTTACACCCTCGGTCGCTTCAATGGAGAGCGTAAACTTAGTGCCAAACCCAGAGCCATTGTCACGCACCATCAGTGGTAGATTTAGCTGCTCGCAACGCTCGCGAGTCATGGGCATGCAGATAAGCCCACAGGCATAACGTGCCATGAAGTTGATATGCTCGGCCTGAACTTTTTCAGCCGCCATAATGATATCACCTTCGTTTTCGCGATCCTCATCATCCATGAGAATCACCATTTTGCCCTGGCGAATATCTTCCACCAGCTCAGCGATAGGGGACAAACCCTCAGAAGAGGAATGCGCCATGGAATCTCCCAAATAAGTGGTCGCCGCACATGCGATTTCGCGCGTCAGGGTACCTTGCTCTGGCCCAGCGCGCTAGTCAGTGCACGGTTTAGCGATGATGCGCCAGTCATTCCCAACGGCTCGAATTTCTTTAATAGTTAAGCGCTTCTGGTCGGCCATGCGGGTCATGCCGGGCAACGCAAACAGTGGTCGAGCCTCGCCTCCCAAAAGCGTGGGAGCAACAAATAACTGTAGTTCATCCACCACATTTGCATCTAACAGCGCGCCTGCCAGGGTAGCACCGGTTTCTACAAGCAGCTCGTTTACCAGCTCATGCTCAGCTAACCAGTTCAGCATATCCGTGAGGTCGATTCGGCCTTCTTGAGCCGCGGGCAGCACCTTAATGTCTGCACCTGCAGCTTTCAGCTTTTGGCGCTTCTCTTCACTGTGGTGTTCAGTAGTAATAATCAATGTGCGGCCGGGTTCACGAAGACAAGCTGCCGCTAACGGTAACCGTAGGCGCGAATCCAAAATAACGCGTAGTGGCTGCCGCTGACTAATTGTATCCGCGTTATCGAGCCCTAACTGGTCTGCGCGCACTGTCAGCCGTGAATCATCCATAATGACGGATTCAACGCCGCTCAGAATAGCGCTTGAACGCGCTCGCAGACGCTGCACTTGGCTACGAGCTTCTGGGCCAGTAATCCACTGCGACTCTCCAGAGCCCATAGCAGTGCGGCCATCCAGGCTCATAGCCATTTTCAAACGTACAAAGGGGCGTTTGTGCTGCATACGGGAAATAAAGCCAGGATTCAGCACACGGGCATCCTGCTCCAGCAGCCCAACATCGACCTGAATTCCTGATTCTCGAAGCCGCTTGATACCGCGTCCACTAACGCAAGGGTTAGGGTCAACCATTGCGACCACCACGCGAGCAACGTTGGCTTCCGCTAACGCAACGGCACAAGGACCAGTGCGCCCTGTATGGGAACAAGGTTCCAGCGTGACATAAGCCGTTGCGCCTTCTGCCTTTGCACCAGCGGCGTTAAGCGCGTGAATTTCTGCGTGAGGCTCACCAGCACGCAGGTGAAAGCCCTCGCCAACCACCTGCCCTTCAGCGTGCTGATCGTAGCGGACAATAACACAGCCTACTCGGGGGTTGGGGTCAGTTGTATACAGCCCTTTCGCCGCTAATTGCAACGCGCGCGCCATGAATTGATGGTCAGCACGGGTGTAGCTCTGCTCCGTTAACTCTTTCATCAATCCTCTCCGCGCTGCGGGACGCTACGGGTTGATGCGGGGTGATCGCCAGGATCTTGAGAAAGACGGTCTATTTCAGCACGAAACTCGTCTAAATCCTGAAACTTACGATATACCGATGCAAAGCGGATATACGCGACCTGATCTAGGTTACTCAATGCCTTCATGACGGCTTCACCAATATCCCGCGCATTTACTTCGCGATCCCCACGAGCACGAAGCGATTGGCGAATACGCTCCACAGCGGCTTCTATTGCTTCCGCACTGACCGGACGCTTCTCAAGCGCTCGCAACATGCCTGCCCGCAGCTTGCTCTCGTTAAAGGTTTCACGTGAGCCGTCGGATTTCACGACCCTCGGCATAATCAACTCTGCGGTTTCATACGTAGTGAAGCGTTCTTGGCAGCTAGCGCACTGGCGACGACGGCGCACTTGGTCACCGTCGGCTACCAGCCGCGAGTCGGTCACTCGGGTATCATTAGCACCACAAAAAGGGCAATGCATGGCAGTCAACCTGTTGTCAGTACGTGCAGCGTGTCAGCTTGTGCGGAGAACGGCACATATAAGCAATATTGCAAACTATTATTAGCAGCGGAGTAGCCACGCGCTACAACGACATGCAGTTTAAGGGCGCTTGCAAGCAAAAATAGTCGCTTCTTTAAACGCGGCGTTAACCTAGCATTGTAACGATTTGGCACACAAGCTGCAGCGTTTGTCGTAGGTTGTTTAAGAGGACACCCCTATGACCCCATTTGAGCAGACAGTCCACCCGCTCCTTTCGCACCTCTACGGCCCCCGCGCCAGCGAGGTACAACGCCGTCTTGGACAACACATTGAGCACTTTCGCAATACATCACAGACGCCAGCCATAACCGAAAATACCGCGTCTGAAAGCGATAATGCACCAACATGGAGCGAAAAAGACCAGTGGGTCATTAGCTACGGTGACTCCATTGTGGCAGAGGAAACAGCGCCGCTTGCGGTGCTTAGTGAGTTTCTTCAACACTATTTGGGGGAGCGTATTAGCGGCGTGCATGTGCTGCCTTTTTTCCCTTGGAGTAGCGATGATGGCTTTTCAGTCATTCATTACCGCGAGGTTAATCCAGAGCTAGGCGATTGGCAGCACATCCGTGAGCTGGCAAACCACTATGACGTGATGGGCGACTTAGTGCTCAACCATGTATCTCGCGAGTCGCTGTGGTTTGTGGATTATTTAACCGGAAGCTTGCCGGGTCGTGATTACTTTATAGAGGTAGACCCGGAAACCGATGTCTCTGACGTGGTTCGACCACGCAGTAGCCCACTGCTAGTGCCCATTTCCACGCGCCGGGGCACGCGCCATGTATGGGCAACCTTCTCAGAAGATCAGATCGATTTAAACTTTGAAAATCCTGACGTATTGCTCGAATTTGTTGGCATCTTGCTGTTTTACCTCCAACAGGGCGTGCGCATGATTCGCCTGGATGCCGTGGCATTTTTATGGAAGCGCCTGGGCACGCCATGCATCCATCTTCCCGAAACCCATACGGTTGTCCGCTTACTGCGCGCCATTGTCGATGAAATAGCGCCGGGCACGCTAATAATTACCGAAACGAACGTCCCTCACGCAGAAAACATCAGCTACTTTGGCCTAGAGCGGTTAGCCAACGGGTCGCCAGACGAAGCCCACATGGTCTATCAGTTTGCCCTGCCCCCTTTGTTATTGCATACCCTCACCCGCGGGGAAGCCACTACCCTTCAAACATGGCTTGCCAGCCTGCCGATACTGCCCAGACACTGCACTTATTTAAACTTCACCGCCAGCCATGATGGTATTGGCGTGCGCCCTTTAGAAGGGCTGCTACCCGACCATGAACGAGATGCGCTGCTCGAACTGATGCATCGCTTTGGTGGCTTTGTCAGCATGCGGAGTAATCCCGACGGCAGTGACTCGCCCTATGAAATCAATATTACTTGGTTTGAGGCCATGCGCGGCACGCGCAGAGGACCAGACCCTTGGCAAATCGCCCGCTTCCTGTGCAGCCAAGCGATTATGCTTACTCTACAGGGCATTCCCGCCCTGTATATTCACACATTGACCGGCACGCTTAACGATGTCGAAGGAGTGGAGCGCAGCGGCCGATTGCGCTCAATTAATCGACGCCGCTGGCAGCGTGATGAGCTAGCACTGTTACTCGAAAGCCCCTCAACGCCGACCCACGATGTGTTTCATGCGCTTAGCCGCCTGCTGGAACTTCGCCGCACAGAGCCGTGCTTCCACCCCAACGCCACACAACGCGTACTGACTACGCCGCCTGAAGTGTTAGCCATTGAGCGAGGCCCACTCAGCGACGGCCGCCGCTTGCTTGCCCTGTTTAATGTCACTGATACGCTACTGCCATTAGATAATGTAGGAGAAGCACTGGAGCAGGCACTTAACCAACATGCTTGGCGTGCTTTAGATCTGCAAAACGCCCAGGAGGAGCGCGCGCTTCCCCCTTATGCAATAAGATGGATGGTGGCAGATACGTGAAAAATGCATTGCGGCATAATGTCTCAGCAATGAGGCAATATAATCGTCAAATAATCGACGACTGAGATACTGCAGCATTCAACATTGACTGAGTTAATCGTTAATTATGCTGCAACAAAGCATTGTCATTGGCCCTTTGGGTTTCAGCCTTCATCAGCTGGTTTTAATAGCGGCTTTTTTGATAGCGCTTCTGGTAGGAGCGTTACTCGGGCGACGACACCGTGTAGCGGTCAGCGATACGCTTATAACGGTATTTTTTATTGGCCTCCTGGCTGCTCGAGTCGCGTTTGTCGTGCGTTACTGGGAAGCGTATGACGGTATTATTTCCCGCTTAGATATCCGTGACGGTGGCTTTGATTTAGCAGCCGGTTTTATTGCTGGATTGAGTTACGCGGGCTGGGCTCTCTGGCGCTCTGCTCGCCAACGCAGGCCTTTAAGCGGTGCCTTGTTTGCGGGATTGCTTACTTGGGGGATGCTGGTCGGTAGCACGCTATGCATCGAACAGCAATCGCGCCCACTCCCTCCTACCGCTTTATTAGACCAGAATGGCCATCCTACCAGCCTACCCCAGCTTGCCAAGCAAACGCAGCAGCCCCTGGTTGTTAACCTTTGGGCAAGCTGGTGCCCTCCCTGTATTCGAGAAATGCCTGTTTTTGAGGAAGCTCAAAATACCCAGCAGGACATCACATTTGTGTTTGTTAATCAGGGGGAAAGCGCCCAGCACATTGAAACATTTATGAATCAGCATGACCTTTCACTTGACAATGTGTGGCTTGACCAAAGCAATGCATTAGGGAGAGCAACGGGGGCTCACGCTATGCCCACTACCCTTTTTTATAATGCGCAAGGAAAACTCGTGAACACGCACTTTGGCGAACTTTCCCGGGCAACGCTTCAACAAGGCTTGAAACGATTACGTTGAGATAACCTCCTACCTTGCTCATAACATTACTGGCTTACATTGCGTATCCTTCAAACATAAGGACTTACTTATGAAATACTTTTCCCTGTCTCGTTTAAGCACCTTGTTACTATTAACGGGCATTGGCAACATCTCGACAGGCTATGCCGAAGAACTGCCTGCACCGGTTCAAGCGCTCACCAATCAGGGGATAACGATTCACGGCCAGTTTGAGGCACCAGGGGGCATGCGCGGTTTCGGTGCTAGCGTGCAGGGCCAAGAGCTGGCGATTTATTTAACGCCTGATGGCCAACACACCATTATCGGCACATTAATGGATGATCAAGGCAACGACCTCTCCGAAGCACAGATAGAGGAGCATGTTCGGGTTCCGCTTGAAGCGCAAACCTGGGCGTTACTGGAGGAGAGCCACTGGATTCAAGATGGCGATGCAAACGCGCCGCGGGTTATCTATACCTTTACCGATGCTAACTGCCCCTACTGTCGCCAGCTGTGGCAACAAAGCCGCCCCTGGGTAGAGGCTGGTGAAGTGCAGCTGCGCCATATTATGGTGGGCATCTTAGCCCCGAACAGTCCCGCTCTGGCGGCCACGATACTAGGTGCAGACGACCCTTCTGCCGCGCTACATGACCACAGCAGTGGCGATTCACTTGCAGCCAGCGCCCAGCCTAGAGATATTGAAGAGCAGGTCTATGCCAACAATCAGCTTTTTGAAGAGCTAGGCCTGTACGCTACGCCCACCAGCGCCTTCCAGCGCGAGACAGACAGTGGCAGTTTACGCATCGAGCGAATTCAAGGCTTACCCAGCGAGGAGCGTTTAATTGAGATGATGGGCGGTGAAGCGCCTTAAAGCAGGCAATATAAGCAAGTTTTAAAGCTTCCACCCAGCGTCCTCAAACTAATCACTAGCCCGTGGGGTTATACCACCACGGGCTAGTGATTTTTTCCTGACGCGTTGACTGCGATGCTTGTATCGCTGCTGCTCAGCTAGTTACTCGTCTGAGAGGTTTTCAAAACGCGGCATACCGACGTTCCATGGCTGGATATCGCCTTTTTCACCAAAGTTCGCATGGTCGCCAAGGACATGGCCATCATGCTCACGGACTTGTCCATAAAGCGAACGCTTATGGAAGGTGGGGCCGAAGCGCTCTAGTGTCTCAGCAACGTCACCCGTGTAACGGGGGTCTTGCGGTCGCTCTTGGCTAGTCATGTAATAGGCAATGTCCCAGGCATCCTGGTCACTTAACGAGCGTGGCTGTCCGAGCGGCATATTGTTGTAAATAAACCCTGCAGCGGTATCTACTCTGACAATGCCTGCGCCCCAGTTATTAGAGCCATCGCCCCAGGGGGCAGGGAACACATACTCGCCGTTCTCATAGCGCCCAGCGCCATCGTTTTGATGACAAATGGCGCAATTTTCTTGGTACGCCGCTTCACCGCGGGCGTAATCGGGGGACTCATCTGGCTCGCCTGGCGCAGGAAAACCACGGCCATAAATAGGCTGACTGGGGTACATTGGCGCACCGGTAGCCAGCCATTGGTGATAAGCGCTGAGTGCAAGCATCTCATCACTACCATAGGCAGGTGGCGTACCATTCATCGAGTAAGCAAAGCAACCTGCAATGCGCTCTTCAAGATTGTTAACGTGCTGATTTTTACCCCTGAAGTCAGGCAGTGTGACTGCTGCGGCCCAGACAGGGGCACTAAACGGCTGACGCCCTTCGCCTAAGTGGCAGCTTGAGCAGTTCATGTCATTAAAAACGTTTTCACCGCGCAGCTGCTGCGTGTTGGTAAATAGGTCATAGCCATACCGAATGACCTTTTTTAGCTCTGGATGGATATCGGCGTCTTCCAGGTCTGCCATGGTCGGTGGAACATGAACGAGTTCGCCCTCTTGCGGTGCAGGAAAGCCAAGTTCTACTAACTGCTGGTAGGGCGCTTCGCTCGATGATGAGTCGCCAGCATTATCAGCGAAAGCGCTGACGGCTAGTCCGGTAGCTAATGAACAGCCTGTTAGCGCTAGCACGAGACGTTTTTTATGCAAAATCATTGCGCTACCTCCCCTTCTTCACTACCGACTTGGGCACTAACGTCCTGGGTGGCATACCACGCTGACACCGCCTGGATATCCTCATCGCTCATGCGCTTGGCAATGGCTGCCATCAAGTTTTGGGGATCATTATGGCGCTGATCATTTTGCCAAGCATGCAGCTGGTTACTTATGTAACCAGCGTGCTGACCTGCAATACCAGGGAACACTTCCCCAACGCCAGTGCCATTCGGGCCATGGCAGCTCTTGCATGACACAATGTAGGCATCCCAGTCTCCACGCTCAGCTAACTGTTCGCCACGGGCCAATAGCGCGTCGTCCACATCATCGCCACCCTGGCCAGGGGTGATAGGCATTGCGCTATAGTAGGCGGCAACATCCGCTATTTGCTGGTCATTAAGCATGTTAGCAAAGGGCATCATGGTGGCGTTTTGGCGACGTCCCTCTTTAAAATCGTGTAGCTGCTTAACGATATAATCAGCATTAAGCCCAGCCAAACGCGGCCACGACTCACCTCCAGGTATGTTCATCCCGCTACCGTTAGCTTGATGACACGCTGTACAGGTCGCCGCGGCGGCCTGGCCACGCTCGGCATCACCTGTTTCGGCAAAGGCCACACCTGCGAGAGTGCTACCGCCTATAAGGCTGGCGCCCATCAACAAACTAAACTTGCCCCACGGTTTTTTATTCATATATCCCCCTGACTGCTGTTCGTTATTTACTTACCTGCCTGCTAGTACTAGCCATTGCCCATTGACAAAGATGATGCAGCGAGCACTATCAAATACGTGCTCGTTGGTCACCCTCTGCCGTAGGAATGGTTAAATGGGCGCTAAACCCGCCGGTCTGGACATTTTCAAAACTTACCCAGCCCCCAAAACGCTCAACAATTGCCGCCACAATTGCTAAGCCCAAACCGCTACCTTGCTGCTTGCTCACGCGCCAAAAACGCTGCGTTAACTGTTTTAGTGTAGCGTCATCGACGCCGCTACCCTGGTCATGCACTGTGAACGTTACGTGATGCTGATCAGCGGTATACTGTACGTTTAACGCTACAGGCTGCTCACTTGCCCCGTGATGCAGTGCGTTATCCAGTAAATTACGTAGTGCGGTTATTGCCAGCTCTCTAGGCATGGCAACGCACACTTGGGGTAATTGGGAGAGAACCTGGCACTGCCCTGCGGTTGCCATGCTGTCGGCGATCGCCACATCAACAATCTCACTTACCTGACTTGGCTCGCCATCGTCAAAGCGCATGCGCCCTTCGACTCTTGCTAACGTCAGTAACTGATCTAGCGTATGTGCCAGTCGAACCACCCCCGCCTCTGCGTATCTGAGCGCTTCTTTCGCCGTTTCGCCGTCGGCTCGCTGAGCTACTTGTAGATGGGTTTTAATCGCCGTTAAGGGCGTACGTAACTCATGAGCGGCGTCGTTGGTAAAACGCTGCTCACGCACAATGGTTTGTTGAATTCTCACGAGCAATCCATCGAGCGTATCGATCAACGGTTTAATCTCTTTCGGCACACCATAGGTAGACACAGGTGCCAATGCTTCCGGATGACGACTGGCAAGCGAAGCACGCAGCCTTGTTAGCGGCGCCAAACCACGCCAAACAACTACCCAGAGCGCAATTAAACTCCCCGTTAGTGCCACTACAAACGGCACCACAGCAACGCGAAATACATCGCTAAGCAGCATGTCCCGCTCATCCATCCGGTCGGCGGTAGTAATGACCAGATCGCCACGTTCATAGGTAAAGACACGCCAGGTAGTATCGCCCTCCTGCCGGTAAGCATGACCACGCTCACCCGGTGTCAGTATGGTTTCCATATTGGCATGAGTGCGGGCAATGATATCGCCACGGGGAGAGTGCACCTGACAGGCCAACCCCTCGATGGGCGGGATAGACAAAGCGTGAGATTGACTCTGCTCCCAGACATCTTCAGGCAGTTGCAGCACGAGTCCCGCGACCATGCGTGCCGATTGAGCCAGGCGCTGATCCAGTGTTTCTACGAATTTGTTTTCTAGATCGTTGAGCAACCAAGCCGCAGCAACACCCCATAGCAGTGCCAGCGTCACCCCTAGGGTGAGCAATAGGCGGGCTCGTAAACTCATTGCTGCCCCTTATAAGGCATGCCGGGAATGTGGACAGCCTCAGGCTTGCCTAACCGATAGCCCAATCCACGAACCGTCTCAATGATGCCACTGCCTAATTTCCGGCGTAGGTGGTGGATATGCACATTCAGTGCATTGCTCTCTACATCGTCACTTAACCCGTAGAGGCTATCTTTTAGCTGGTCAGCAGAAAGCACGCTGCGTGGCGAATGCAAAAAGGTCTCTAAAAGCACCAGCTCTCGACGTGATAGCGTTACCAACTGACCGGAGACTTTCACTTCACGCGCATGAGGATCTAGCGTTAGCGCCCCATGTATCGTCATACCCTGGCTACGGCCTGATACTCGCCGAAGCAGCGCATGAAGACGGGCCACTAACTCATCAAGGTCGAAGGGTTTCACCAGATAGTCATCCGCGCCGCACTGTAGACCGTCGACACGGTCTCGTACCGCATCCCGCGCCGTTAGCATTAATACCGGCGTAGCATTGCCCTGGTCACGCCACGACTGCAGCAGTTGCAAGCCGTCACCATCAGGAAGACCGCGATCAAGTATCACAACGTCACTTGCCACTGACTGCATGATTTGTTCCGCGGCTTGAATCGTGGACACATGATCGACAACAAAGTCATACATCATTAAGCCGGAACGTATCCCTGATGCGACAAGCGGATCATCTTCAATAAGCAAGACGTGCATGACGGTTTTCCTTTTATTACTGCTAGCATGGCAAACGCACATTAACCGAGCATTAAGCTAACGAGCGGTGCCATAAACTGATTACAAAAGCTGATTTTTCAAAGCTTATTCACAAAAACTCATTCACAAAAACTCATTCACAAAAAACTGCTATAAAAACGCCCTTGTCTAAAGCGACAAGGGCGATAGCAGCTGTTTATACATCCGTGCTACTTATACATTCGTGCTACGGGCTAATACGCTTTGCGATGAACCAGCCTGCGACCATCGCGACCAACAACGCCAATAACGGCAATGAGATCCCACCAATAGAGGCGATGGCAGGACCAGGACAGTAGCCGGAAAGGCCCCACCCAATGCCAAATAATGCGGCACCACCCAGCAGCTTGCCGTCTAACGCTTGCTTAGTTGGAAGCTGAAAATTAGCGCTAAACAGCGGCTCGCCACGGGCAAATACCAATCGATAGCCCACAAACGTGGTGCCTACTGCACTGCCCAACACAAACATCAGCGTTGGATCCCAAGCGCCAGCTACATCAAGGAAGCCAAGTACACGGGCAGGATCCGTCATACCTGAGATAGCTAACCCAAGCCCGAATAGTAAGCCAGCGATATAGCCAGCAGCGGTTTTGACTGTTGGACTATTCGCATCAGGACTATTCGCATCAGGACTATTCGCATCAGGACTATTCGCATCAGTACTCTTCATATCACGTGCCTCATACACCACCTCCAATCACATGACGCATCACATAGACCGTGGCGATCGCTGTGAGTAGAAACACTCCAGTGGCGGCCATTGATCGCGGGGATAAGCGTGCTAAGCCACAAACGCCATGGCCGCTGGTACAGCCGCTGCCAAGCCCTGTGCCTAAGCCAACTAACAGACCGGCGACCAACATCAGCGGCACACCGCCAGCGGGGGGGCCAATCACCACACCGGGAGCATCGGCAACGTTACCCAGCCCGCCTCCCATTGCCATTACCAGTAATGGGCCACTTACCAGCCCAACCACAAAAGCCAAGCGCCAAGCGCTGTCGCCTTTGGGGCGCTGGGTTATTAAGTTTCCAATAATGCCGCTAATACCGGCGATGCGTCCCAAGGCTCCCATCAGCCACACCGCGGATAAGCCTATCAATACACCACCAACGAGCCCTTGCAGGCTTGCCATCCAGTCCACAGGTATCTCCTTGCTGTGCTACTGCTTGTTTTTACAGGTTGAGATGCCCAGCAGAGGATACAGTGGGCAAAAATTAAACAGCCCTGTGGCGAGTGGTACAACACCAACCCACCCCCATGCACCGATGGTGCCGGTAAGCGCCAGCATGATCAGAATAAGACCAACAACGATTCTTGCGACTTTGTCGATACCACCAACGTTTGCTTTCATGTTCTGCTCCTCGATGATCAATATCAGTTAAAAACGGTTGATAGGGACTTTTAGATAGACAACGCCATTGTCGTCGGCAGGCGGCATCTCTCCCGCGCGCATATTGACCTGTACGGAAGGAATGATGAGTTTAGGCATCCCTAGCGTGGCGTCGCGCTCGGTGCGCATTTTCACGAACTCATCTTCCGTAACGCCTTCGTGCACATGAACGTTTGCATCACGCTGTTCCGCCACGCTGGTCTCGTGCTGATATACGTCTCGACCTGGTGCTTTATAGTCATGGCATAAAAACAGCCGCGTTTGCCGCGGCAGTGCCAACACCTTTTGGATAGAGCGATACAGCGTACGGGCATCACCACCGGGAAAATCACAGCGTGCAGTGCCGTAATCTGGCATAAATAGTGTGTCGCCAACGAAGGCCGCGTCGCCTATCACATAAGTAAGACAGGCAGGCGTGTGACCCGGCGTATGCAGCACGCGCCCTTGAAGACTGCCGATAGTGAACGTATCGCCTTCATTGAACAGCGCATCAAATTGGCTGCCGTCCCGGGCAAACTCGGTACCGGCATTGAATGCTTTACCAAAAATTTCCTGCACGTCGACAATGTGTGCACCAATCCCGGTTTTGCCACCTAATGTTTGGTGTAAATAAGGCGCCGCAGAGAGGTGATCAGCATGCACATGGGTTTCTAAAATCCATGTCACTTCAAGGTCGTTATCACGAATAAACTCAATAATCTCATCCGCAGAACGTACATCCGTATGTCCCGCGGCATAATCGAAATTCAGTACCGAATCTAAAATAGCGCAGGCATTACTCTCTGGATCTTGCACTACATAGCTAAAGGTGTTGGTGGGCTCATCAAAGAAGTGGGTAACAATAGGATATTGCATTCTGTGCCTCCCGCTAATGGCAAGTAGTGATGCTACTATGCAACCATCATAGACCATAAAATGTTATATGTTTATACTTTTTTGGAATTTAAGACCATTTCTTGAGCACGGTCAATATTGCTCGCCGACCAGTCGTCACGATACAAAAAGCACCTCGCTGACTGGCATTAGTCGATGGGCTATTTTTTGTTTAATAAGTGCCTGACGATGACTCCCCCCAGCCCTCCGAGCCGCTCTCGTCATTCCCGCAGGCCCTGAGCGGGAATCCATGTTGACCTGGGATTTCGGGCTGCTGCAGGTCAAGGTGGATTCCCGATAACCCCACTCGGGAATGACAGTGCGGTGACTCGGGAATGACAGTGCGGTGCACGCTTTGGGAGGTGGCCACTTTGCGATATGGGGCTAGGGGGTAATGTCAGTTAGCCTTAACTGACATTACCCCGCTGTCTAGGAGACGTTGCGATTACATGGCGGCATTCGCGGTGAAATGAATGGTTTAAACCTTACCCTGGTTATCAAGCTCTACTGCTTCATGCATACGGGCTAGCACCTCAGGCATAGCCGCTTGCACACGGTTCCAACTGGGAATGAAGGGGCGTTCGCGAGGGTTATCTAAAAATAGATTGCCAGCTTCTAGTAAATTGCTGGCAAATAGCTCCACCGCTTGCTCTTCACAGTGGCGGTCTAAACTTAGGCCATTCATTGTCGCATCGTGATCATAGGCTTCAATGAGATCTAAGGCTAAACGGTAGTAGGTTGCTTTGAGCGTCCGAAAGTCTTCGCTGCTAAAGCTCACCCCTTGGGTAGCCAACTTACGATACAGCGCTTTCGCGATATCCAGACTCATTCGGTTCAAGCCGCTGGTAGCGTCCTCTTCACTAATAGGCTGATGCTTATGATCATAGGCGTCGGCAATATCTACCTGACATAGCTGACGATGGGAATAGTTACGCTGCAACTCCGACAGTACGCCAATTTCCAACCCCCAATCAGCGGGAATTCGGATGCCCTCTAGTACATCGCTGCGCATAGCAAACTCACCCGATAACGGGTAACGGAAGCTGTCTAAATAGTCCAAATAAGGTAACGGGCCACAGACAGTTTTCAAGGCACGTAACAGCGGCGTCACCATCAACCGAGAAACACGCCCATTGAGCTTTCCTTCGGCGATACGCGGGTAATAGCCTTTACAAAAACTATAGTTGAAACGGGGATTCGCGACGGGATACATAAGGCGCGCTAGAAGGCCACGGTCGTAGGTAAGAATATCGCAATCGTGAAGAGCAACGGCGGTGGAGCGACCTGAACTCAGCACATAGCCAGCGCAATACCAAACGTTTCTTCCTTTACCTGGCTCTAATGCCCCCAAACCATGACACTCTAATTCTTGGTCGATGGCGCGCAAGCGCGGGCCGTCATTCCATAGGATTCGAGTGTGCTGGGGCAAGCGCGAAAAGAACTCCCGTGCATATAAAAACTGCTCCCGGTCTGCCCTGTCCAAACCGATAACAATCTCATTGAGATAAGGCACTTTCACCAGCTCATCAACAATCGCCGACAGCGCAGGTCCTTCCAGTTCAGAAAAAAGCGAGGGCAAGATCAGCCCCATTGGGCGGCGTTTGGCAAACTGACAAAGCTCCTGCTCAAGTGCCGCAACAGGACGGCGCGTTAAATTGTGAAAATCAGTAATCACACCATTTTGATGAAAATCACTCATACGCTAGCCTCCCGTGACGGGTAAACTGATGCAGCGACGTCATCCACTGGCGTCATTTTTAGACGCCTATCATCTCGCCCCCACCAGTGGGCTACCCCCTCAGCCCAGCCTGTTGGTCCAGTTGCGTTTGTTCGATATAGCGCATGGTTTTGCGGCTCAACATTAAGTGCGTGGCAACCTCGAATCACCACCGCTTGATCGACAGTTTCCAGCATCGTGATATCGTTTGGGCCATCACCCAAGCCCAATGAAAGTGGCTGACTGCCTCGTAATGCAGTAAACCGCTTAATTAGCCACTCAACAGCACCACCTTTGTCAGACAAGCGCCCAATCACGTGCCAAAAGCGCCCCCCTTGTGTGAGTTCAAGACCATCGCCTTCAAGTGCCACGCGAAACGTTTCAAGTGCAGCTGCGTTATCTTGCCAAATAAGTGGCTCACTTCCCTCTCGCTGCCGTGCAGCTTTCGCACGGGTTTCATCAAGCCCAGTTAACGCCATTACCTGCTGAAGACTTAAGTCGCCCATTCGAGTAAACCTAACATCCAGACGCTTGCGCCAAACATTGAGTCGCGCTCTAATGAAACCACTATCAACACCGGTGTGCTTAATAACGACGCCATCTCGGCCATTACCGGGGCGGTCTAAACGCGCATGGCACCAACCTGGCGGCAGACCAATGACGGCACCATTCTCGGCAATAAAGGGAGTCGCTGTTAGCCCAAGGGCTTCCCGAAGGGGGATGAGTTCAGCACGAGTTTTACTAGTGACCGGTATAACCGGAACCCCTAACGTTTTAAGGCGGGCAAGCCAGTGCTTGGCAGGTGAAAAATCATAGCTGTGGTGATCTAGTAATGAACCGTCCAAGTCAGTGACGACTAAACGCGGTTGAAGCGCCGGGTCTAAGTCGCTTGGTAACTGAGCATCACTGGGCAACGCAGTACGCCTGTGTTCGGTCATAGCACCACCTTTTTGCGATCTTAAAGTTGTTACACACGTCCACTTTTAGATAAGCAATTAAGCAGTTTGTATGCCAAGACGATTTTATCTTTAATAATCAGAATATTAGCTACTAATAAATAGTTGTCTTTTTATCAGCACCCAAGCAACGCAATTTTAACGCACCAAAATAGCGCGCAAATAAACTGAAAAAAGCTCGACACACCCTTGGCAAAAGCTCGCAAATAGCTATACTAAAACTGTACCCACTGGCAGCCTTGTATATCCCCTCACCTGATGCCAGTGGACTGCAGTGAGCCAAGCCCTTTCATACCCGTCCCCTCCGGCGGGTTTTTTTTGATCTATTCCTTATCCACGTGAATAACTACCTCAACGCGACGGTTGCGCGCCCGCCCTTCCACAGTATCGTTATCTTCTAGCGGCTGGGTGGCCGCTAGCCCAACTGCTCGTAACCGCTCTGGAGCAACCCCTGCGGCTTCAAGTGCCTCAACGATCGCAATCGCACGCGCACTTGAAAGCGCCCAGTTGGACGAAAACTCTGGGGTATTAATGGTTTGGCTGTCAGAGTGCCCCTCCACCCACACTTCCCCGTCGAAGCGCTGGATGGTATCCATCAAAGACCCCACTAGCGACGAACCGCCTTCTGTCAACTGAGCATCGGCAGAGGGAAATAGCAACCGATCTTGTACACGCAGACTGATCCCTTCGGCGACTCGGGAAACTTCAACACCTTCCAAGTTAGGTAGATACGTCGAGGCCTCCACGCGCTCAGACAACCTCTCATCAAGTGCTAGCGCGCTATTCATCGCCACATCGGACACTGTTTGCACATTAACCGGTGGACGATCGGTGAGTACTACCATGTAATCCGCCAACGGTGAAACAGACTGACGTTCATCGCTAGGCAGCAACAGCTGTGGAAGCCTACGATTGACTGTCGATGGCTGGGTATTTATCGATGCTTCCTCAATCCGCGCCAACAAAGGAGGCACATCCGCAACAACAGAGCGAGTTTTTGGCAACCCTGCCACACCCAACGCAGCGCTAATCGCAAATGGGCTAAGCGTATCGCTACTAGGTGATATGCCTAGTACCGCGCGCTGTTGGCGGGCTTCAGCAAGCGTATCCGGCAGAGGTATCTCTATAGCAGGCGATGACTCATAGCCGTCTTCATCGGCAGCTTGTTGCTGAAACAGTGCTGGGCTTGTCACATTAGCCGCAGCAATAATAATAACGAACAGAGCTACCAGTAGCGTCATGATGTCAATATAGCTAATCATCCAACCGCTATTACTTTCATCTTCTGGATAGGCGGTTAGCAATGAATCATGGCGCGGACCAGTGCGGTGGTCTTCAAGCATGTGGGGCTTCACTCATTCAAGTTTTTAACCTCGTGGCCGATCTAGGGTAAGCGTGGCAAACTAGTCTATCAAAAGCCGTTTCGTAGCGAGAAGGAACAATCAGGTGCGCACCCGACCTATGTCATCAAGAGCTGCTTCATTATCGACAATGTCACCATCCATGGTTCAACTATTGCGCCCTGCCTGTATTGGACTGGTGAGTCTGATGCTAAGCGGCTGCTTTTATGCCAATACATCACAGGCCCCCATTGCGACTACCTATCCTTATAGTGAGCAGCAGCGCATGCAAGCAGCTCAGCACTGGGAAGTGCTGGCCCAACACGAAGCTGCAGGCATTCTTCGCAGTGAGCGGGTTCGCTTTAGAGACCTCCATATTCCAGCGCAAGAGCATACGTCCGTTAGCGCCTATTACGGTGGCGAATTTGAACGTGGCTTTCGTAGGCTATTAACAAGTGAACTAGTATCTCGTGGTGGAAGCGTGATGACACACCCCAGCACTGGCGGTGCCACCGTTCAAGTGGACGTGGAAGTTGTTGAGCATCGTGATCGCGGCTATATACGCCCACCGTTTGGCACTTACACCGCCCTTGCCGGTGGGGTAACCGTGGCTAGTATGGCATTGGGAAACTGGAGCGAGCCTGCGCTTGCATTAATTCCCGCTGCGATGGTGGCAGATACAACCAGCGGCAGTTGGACTTATGAGGGCAAAGAGGAGGTTATCATCACCACCCAGATCGTTGATAATGACCGAATCCTCTACTCCTCTTCTAATATTTATTACATAAATGCTGGTGACCGGCGTCACTATGCGCCACATCGTGTTCCTCAAGCGCCTGCTACTCCAACTGTCTCTATCACCAATACTTGGTAATTACATGCTTTCACTCTTTTCCTCTCTGTCTCCGCTGCGCGGCCTAGCAGTTGGCGCTCGTCAGCTTATCGCTGCGTTGCTTATGCTGTCTTTGGCGGGTTGTACCGCACTTGGCAGTAACAATAGCATGCAACATGCTGAGCCTCAGCCAGATCTCTCTGAGCTAGCTCACGCGGCTGCCGCGCAAATGGTTGCCAGCAACCCGAACCTTACACGCTATAGCCCGATGATCGCGGCTACTTTTGTAAGTATTGATAACTTAAGCCAATCATCTACATTTGGCCGTATTAGCTCAGAAATTATGGCGTCTGCGCTTGCAAGGCAAGGCATGCAGGTACGCGAAGTCAAAATGCGTGACAGTATGTTTATTGAAGAAACCGTTGGCGAATTAATTTTATCCCGCCAAGTCCAACGTCTTAGCGCCCAGCACAATGCACGCTCAATACTGATGGGTACTTATGCACAAGGCCAGGACTATCTCTATGTGAGTGCACGAGTCGTTCGCGCTGGCGATGCGATGGTGCTTGGCAGTGCTGACTTTAAACTGCCGCTGGATAATAACACCCGCAGCTTATTGGAAGGTCAAGGCGGCTGGTAATTGATTCACCGCTTGCCGCGACACGAATGAAAAGGATGAACATGCCCACCCGCACAAGCAAACCACTTATCGTGGCCACTAGTCGCTTGATAAAGCTATGCGCAAACATTACCAAGCTGCTTAGCTATATTTTCCATGCCGTGCTGCCAAACAAGCGCTTCACGCTGCCAGCCTATGCCGCACCCTGGCTAAAGCCTAAACACAGTTCGACTATTCCACGTATTATTTGGCAGACTAACTTTACCAATAGAGTGACCCTTCCGGTTTATCTGAACTATTTGTTCAACCGTCTCATGGCTCCTCGCTTCGAATATCGCTTCATGATTACCGATGCGCGCAGTGATTTCATTAAGGAAAATTTCGACGACGCCCTATTCACTAGCTATTCAAAGTTACAAATTGGTGCGGCGCAGGCTGATTTTTGGCGCCTTATGGTGCTTTACAAATACGGCGGCGTTTACCTTGATATTGACGCACATGCCATCTGGCCGCTTTCCCGTGTTGTCCCTGGCGATATTGACGAACTCTACGTCACCACCCGTAAGGGCGAGCTAAGCAATTACTTCATCGCCAGCAAGCCAGGTAATCCCAACCTACGCAGACTGATTGATCAAGTGCAGCAAAACATTGAAGAGAACACTCTCACCAACGTATTTGAACTTACGGGTCCTGGCGTATTTATTCAGCTATTAGATCAACGCACTGTCCCCACAGTGTCGTACCGCCACGCCTGTAATCAAGGAAATTTCACTAACGAGCATTTCCAGTATATTGATAAAAAAGCAGGAAAATGGACTAGAGAGCAGAAAAAAGTTGCAATTGTCGCTTCTGAAACCGTAGAACAATCCACAACCCCACCGCATAAAAACGACTCATAAGTTAATAAACGTCGGCCTATATCCAGCCACAGCTGGTAATAAGCCGACGTTTAGACGCCTACGCTTTATAGCATTTTGCTAATTTTGAAGAGCTCTACTGTAAGCACTGTAACATCCCCATATAACAGCTAACCAAAACGCATAAAACATTGCACCGCTATTATGGGCTAAAAAGGTTTGGGAAAGTCCAAAATCAATGAACGCAACCGGAAGCAGCGTACCTGCCAGCGCTAATGCTCTTATTTGCAGGTTTTCGTGCACCACCCCAGAAGCAAACATTTTCAGCGGCACCATGTAGAGCATCACGAGAGCAGCTAACCCCACTACCCCCCTCTTGGCCAGCGCATCGATAAATTCATTGTGGGCATGACCAAATTGAGCCGCCACCGGAGAGATAGTTTGTTGCTGCCCCAAATTAATCATCGCCGCTTCATACCCCGATTCTCCCCAACCTAGCAGTGGACGCTGAATGATTAATTGCGATGCCCCACGCCACATTTCAAAACGTAACCCAAGAGAGGTATTACTCTCCTCGCCTGAAACATACAGGCTGATATCGCTAATCGCCGAATTAACGCGCTGCTGAACCCCCGTCTGAGGCAGTACAAATACCAACGTAGCCAGTGTCACAACCAGCCCAGCCACACTCACTTTTAGCGCCAACGGCAACTGACGCCCAAAACCACGATAAAGAACATAACCAATGACAGGCAGACCCACCCATCCACCACGGCTACCAGACATTAGCGACCCTAGCATTCCCAGCAAAGCCCCTAGTAGCAGTAAAACCACCCAAATGGCGCGTCGACGCTGAAGCACCGCCCAACCTAAACCTGCTAGACATAACACCCCCATCAACATGCTTAGGTTGCCAAACTGGATGGGATGTAAATAGCCACCAACACGCTCTATTCCATTGCCAAACCGTTGCCATAACCCCCAGCTACCTGCTCCTATGGCGCCCAGCGACAACCCGCTCCATAACCATGTCTGGCGTGGCGGAAAGCGTAAAATGAGTAGCAATACTGGAACGGCTAGCAAAAAGCGTAATGGGCGATCAAAGCCCTTAGCGCCTAGATCTATAATGGACAGCCCCCCCACAACCACTCCGTAGACCACTAACGTCAAAATTATCCAGCGGTCTTTCGAAGTGAGTGAATAAGGCGATTGCAAAAACAATAGAGAAATGCTGACAAGTAATAACAACAGAGGGCCAATGGAATAACCCGATGGAACAATGAGGGCCAAGGCTCCCATTAGAAACACCGCAATCCCAGTAACACTTCTTAGTGACTCAGAAGAAAAAAAAACACGACTAAACATAAAGGTAGGCGACCCAGCGGTTATATGGAAACCACGAATAGTAGCATAACCACCCACCTGAAGATGCCACAGCCATGCTCAATATAAGAGACATGACGATGGTATCGTTAGATAGCACACAGTCGGGAGCAATAGAGGGCAAATAAAGTCAGTGGGCAAGCAAAGATAGGGGGCCTGAGCATCCTCCGGCACCCTACCCCACTAACGCGCATAAAGTTTCTTATATCACTGTTTGAGCAGAACATTTAAGCCATTACCCCGTTCCTGGATCAATAGCCCACTTCCAGGAACAGCGCTCGCCGAAGTGCTGCGCACAGTACAAATACGTTGCTTTATGGTTTAGTGCTTGCGCTGCTCTGGCAGCTCTTTTTTGAGTGCATTTGCGTAGGCAGCGCGAGCTGTTTGAGCAATCGCAAGCTGCTGATTAAGACGCTGAATCTCTTGATCCGTAAGACGAAGATTTATCAGTTGATTACGGGCATTTTCTGAGAGATCGGAAAGATTATATTCCTGGCCATCAATAGTGACTGATTTGGCTTCTTGCTTTTCCATAAAAGCTCCTTAGTAAATCAAAATAAAGTTTAATGCGATAATATCGCTACATCTTTTCTATTACTTATCGGTTATAAACCGATATATAAAATTACCTATCACTTGGAGAGTGATCGAGAATTCAGCATTTCAAATAAACGACCAATATTAGCGTCACTAGGCAGACGTTGTGATGGCCTAGTGGGATGGCGGAGCGCAAACTGACTTAGCGTTTTAGCCGGTATAACACTTGCCATTGACGCCACTCGACAACGCCAAGTGAAGTGACAGACTGAACAGCCGTCAACCGTTACCGCTCCCCAACCAACAACGCCAAGCCCTTTAATATATACGACTAGCGTATCCCCCTCCTGATAGCTATGCCCACCCGGCACAGCGTGTAAAGGGCATGATGCGTCAGACAGTTCAACCCACTCTCTTGGCACCGTGTGCCAATAACATCGGCCTGCAGGTAGACTGAGAGGCTTAGGTAGTGCATTTAGCAAGCGCTGCTGGCAAAGCGTTCGAGCCATTGAGTAGTGCGCCAATCGCTCACGCAGCTCAGCAATATGCGCGTCTACCTGCTGAAGGTTCACCAACTGAGCACGCGCACGCGAACTTAGTACCCACGTAGGGTATCGACGTCCTTCCAGCACGACGCTTTTGGGCATTTTAGACATTAGGCTCCAATCTCGTCGCCTTTAAAATAAGCGCTATATTCTACTGAATTCACCTCGCTTGGTAAAAAATCTTTTTTCAAAGCCCAGCAGTAATCTTATAAAGCTAAATTTATTCAGTACAAAAGGCAAAACGTCGTGATGAGCGGGAAACTACTACCCATCTAACCGTTAACTCAGAAAGCAAGAAATCAATCAACCTCAATCATCAAAACTTAGCTGTAGGTCATCACTCTCTTCAAACCACTCATCTAAGCTTTCAACATTCGGCGCAGCCGCGTGATGTAGGCGATAAAGTTCAGCTAAGTTATTTAGACGATGTTGGGATAGCAATTGCGCATAGGCAAGGCTAAGCCCTCCCGCATCACGCAAATTTGATAACGCCTCGGGGGCTAGGGCATTAAGGCGTTTTTCATCAATGCGATATAAGCCTTCGACTTGCTGAACTTGCTCATTATCGCCTTGTGTTTTCAGCGGCCACGGCTGAATTAGCTTCTCATTTGCCAACGCATTGACTGCACGAGCGGCCAATGCTTGCCCCTGCATCACTTTACTCAAGAAGCTACGTAGCTGCTTTAACGTCTCTGAATCCTCACCGCTGTCATTGAAACAGCGCTTACCCTGCTCGTTGGCATTAGCCAGCCATAGGCCACTATCCATATCGATACAAAGCGACCACTGGCGCTGGTTTTGGTTAGGTTGTAAACGGAAGGGATAAGCACGATACAGCGCCGGGATATACCCCGTCAGCCAGCGACCGTTTGGCGCCACACAGAGGTTAACGTTTTGAGTCAATGATTGGACAGCCACCAGTTGATAACGACCCGCCCCCACCTCACGAAATGCAAGGGGAACCGATTTCAGAATGTGGGGCACTTCTTCCAGTGATATGGCAACTAACGTTTGATCGGAGGCAAAAAGATAATCCACATAAGGCAACCAACCGCCCTGAGCGTGCTGGTTAGCATCCAGTGGTACATATCGTGACATATGCTTACCTATTTTATATTCAGACAAATGAGTAAGCCCCACCTAGCAAGCTAAGTGGGGCTTATGTGCACAACAAATGCTTCTGACAGGTGACAAACTTACTTAACAGTCACCCATCATTTGAGCAGTGTCGCTTAGGCGATGTTGGCATCAGCCAGTGCCAGAGAAGCACCAAAGTCCAGACTACCAACCAGCTCTACAGTGTAGCTAGTAGAGTCGTTTGCAGAGTTGATATCGAAGACTTTGTACATGCCCTTGTTACCAGACTCAACCATCACGATGCTGTCAACACGGCCGTTGTCGACAGTGTTGCCAATCGCGTCACGGATATCATCGGCATTCAGGTTACCGAAGGTAGTGTCCGCATCGAAGTCGGCTGCATTGAAAGACACGAGGTTAACTTCATCGTTAGCAACGTTATAGTCATTTGAACCGACAGTTGCACGGTTAACACCATAACTGGTGAAGTCAAGGATATCGTAGCCGTTAACGTCACCAACGGTGAAGTTAACGATATCGTTGTTGCCGAACTGATCGACCAGTACTAGCGTGTCATTGCTGAATTCGCCGGTACCCAGTACAACAACATCGTTGCCAGCACCAACGTCAATGGTGTTGTCGCTTTCAGCTTCGCTGTCAGCGCCACCAGCCGTTTGACCAGCAACATCAGAATCTACCTTCTCACCGTAAAGCGCATTGATAGCCGCTAGGCCATCGGTAGAGGTAGTGTTGCTGTTATTATCGCGGAAGGAGATATCCAGCGCGTCAAGGTTGTTGCCATCGATCAGCGATTCAATGTTCAGGATGTTGCCATCGCCATCGTATGCTTCCAGCAGATTGGCAAGCACGTGGTCGTTATTAACCGCGTCTTTGATAGCCTGATTAACCTGCAGAGTGCTGATAGTATCGCCAGTGTTGCCACCGTCGGTACTCGGTACGTCAACCCATACGGACTCATGGCCTTTAAAGGATACACGAACCTGGATTTCAGCACCTTCGTCAACGCTGAACGTCTGCTTAACGCCATTAGCAGTGTCGGACAGTGAAGTATCGCTGTTGGATACATCTGTCGGCATTGCGCCAGCAGCGGCAGTGGAGTTGAACTCCCAACGATCGTTACGGAAGCCAGAGTTGTCAGCGTAGACAACATCGTTACCTGTGCCTGTACCGATAACGGCATCGCCTGCACCCCAGGTGCGAACAACATCGTTACCTTCGCCAGTGGCGATAGTCAGGTTAGCGTTTAACTGCTGATCAGAAAGGTCAGCCAAATCGTCGAAGCTTACAGAGTCTTCAAGAGTAATGAATGTCTCAACGACGTCATCACCTGCGCCAGTGTCGACTACAACGTTAGCATCTTCACGCGCCATCAGCTCATCAGACAGCGCCAGAGAAACCTGGTCGTCGCCTGCAGCGGTGGTGTAGTTGAAGGTAGCGTTATCGCTCTTCGGATCGACGTCATCGTCCATCGCATCCAGATCACGCGCCACTACGTTTTCAGTGATGATAGCGTTCAGTTTGATGTCGCCGTTATAGCTACCACCATTGAAGTCCTGAACGTCAACCAGACCGTAAGCGGTTGTGTTAGCGCCAACCAGATCAGCTAGGCCAAGAACAGCTTCGCCATCCTGCTGACCAACGAGGAATTTACCTTCACCTTCCAGGTTGATTTCTTTCAGGAACTGAGAGCCATCAACATTAGCACCGGTATTTCCACGACCAGCAGAGTCAGACTCCAGACGCGTCAGCCAGACAGTGTTGGCTGCAGTGACGTTCATCTGCTCAATACCTTTGTCAGAGTTAGACTGACCAACCAGGTTGATAGAGCCGCCCTGTGAGCCGTAACCAATGTTATCCAGGTTCAGATTGGTTTCGATCAGCTCCTGAATGCTTTGCGGCGCTTCAGTGCTCTGCTCACCGTACAGAGTGAAGCCACCGGCAGAAGCGTCTTCGCTGTAGGTAAAGTTACCACTTTCGATCTGACGGCCTTTGCTGTCGGTCAGCACCAGGGTGGTACCTGAAACCTGAACACCTTGGTCATCTTGAGCACGGAACTCGCCGCCCAGAGTGGCTTGGAAACCTTCCAGAAGCGGATCGTCGCTAGCGGCAATCGCGTTTTGTACCGCAGTCAGCAGCTCAGGATAAGTTTCTGCAGAGAAGATGTCTTCAGACTGCAGGACAACTGTTTCACCGCCGACAGAGAAACGGAAACCGTTAACCGGCAGGTCACCCAGCGGACGGTTGGTCTGTGCGGTACGCAGGTCAAGCAGGTCAATAAACAGCTGGGAATCCGCGCTGCGGTCTTCAGCGGTCAGTACCGGGCTCAGGAACAGGCCGTTGTACTGCTCACCTGAATGCAGCTGGTCAGCCAGATTGAAAGTGTAGTCTTTAGAGCTGGTAACTACTTGGCCAGCTTCGTCCCACTCGATTTTGCCAATGTTGCTGACGGTAGTACCACCAGTGCCATTTTCAACGGCAACGTATCCACCATCGGCGTCTTCGGTGCCAGGAACAAATACTAAGCGACCTTCATCGTCGATAATGAAAGAACCATTACCGCCAACAGAAGTTGTATTGTTGAAGTCGATGTTAATGGTGTCGGGCTGTGCCGGGGTAATGTTAGCTACATCGTCAGCTACTTGGGCGTCAAATGCCGCACGATCTTCTGATGACGCAGCATTGATGAACAGTTGCTGGAGTTCGCTAGCAGGTACGGAAGCACCGTCACCATTTACCCAGTACTCTAAACCAGCCTCTTCAGGATCGCGACCGAACATATTCTGGTAAACAGCAGTTACCAGCTCTTCACGGGTACGGTCGCCGTAAAGTTCAACGTATTCAGGCTGATTGTCGTTGGCTAAGTTAGCACGCAGTTCAGATTCACTTACGCCCTGATCCTGCCAGTACTTAAGACCTTCAATATCAGCTGGGCGGCCGAGGTAGGCCGTATATAGCTGCTGAATTTCAGTGACTGTTAAAGCCATTGATGTAACTCCTTATTTAAGTGTCGAATCGACAGTTAGCCGCGAACGAACCTGTATGGTTAGCGCGACCGTGAGCGAGGCCTCGCTCCAGAGATCAGGATTGGGGGCAACCACCAACACTAATACTCATCCCTTGCGTTCTGGCTTAGGCGCCGCTTTTTAAGCACCCTTCCCAAAACCATTCAAATATTTAGCTGCACCGTTGTACCCGCAGCCCCTAAGATAAGTCAATAGCATGAGCTTAGTAAAAAGACATCATTAGGCGCAACACGTGGTTTAGCAAGGCTTGCAGCTATTAAAGCCCACGCTTGCAAATTTGCTTTTAGATAAGCTCTAACAATGGCTTGTTATCTTCCGCCCACCCTATTCCATTAACTTAGCATGACCCAAGCTTGCCATAGTTCATGGCTATTGCCAATAAAAAACAGCGTTTCCTTTACAGCACTATTCGTTCCTCTGCCCTTCAGTAGGTTCTGCTTCCAGCATGGCAGCAAGCGTTTCATCCAAAGAGAAGCGCTTCAAATCAGGCACCCATGCATTTAAACGCTGAGTAGAGGCTTTTAACTCAGGTATCTCGCTGCTTCGGACGAAAGCGGGGTTTACCCTTACTTCCAAAGCATGCTCGCCCAACGTTTGCAGTTTATGGATCAACATTTTAAGCGATACAGCTTCTCCGCTGCCCACATTAATGATGCTGCCGCTTATCGCTTGGGCTGGCCGCTGACTTAACAACCGATGATAAACAGCCACTATGTCCCTTACATCACTAAAGTCGCGACTTACCTGGGTATTGCCCAACTCAATCACGCTTGCCCGCTGTTTTATATGCCTAACAATCTTAGGCACTAAAAAATGTGCCGCTTGCCCGGGGCCAGTATAGTTAAACGGCCTGGCAATAATAATGGGCAGCCGCTCGGTATAAGTACGGGCGATATACTCCATAGCCAACTTGGAGTTGGCGTAGTGGTTAACCGGCGCGGGAGAGACATTTTCATCAATGACTGCCTGGCCGTTCGCTCCGTAAACGTTAGCGCTACTGGCCAGTAGAATTTGTGGTGGCTCTGACAACTTGCCGAGGGCTTGAAGTAGTGTTTCTGTGCCCTGCACATTCACGCGATAAAAGTCCAGCGGCGTAGGGTGGCCCACAAACGAAAGCGCCGCCAAATGGTAAACCTGCTGAGGAGCTACGCGATTTACCAACGTGCTTAAAGCCACTTGGTCGTTTAGATCAATGCGGTGGGTTTCATCCGCCCCGCAAGGCTGGCTGGCCAGGGCCACCACACGGCATCCCTGACGTTTTAAGTGAGCAATTAGGTGGCGGCCGGTAAAGCCGCTACCGCCCGTTACCAAGCAGGTAGACATGGTGGCCCCTATAAGCAGTTTTTGCCTTCGGTATTTTACTGAACCGAAGCAGCAACGAGAACTGAATTGATTGTTGACGATTTATGCACTGGTGCCATTTTTAACTCGTTCTAGATCTGCTTCTACCATCATCTTGCATAACGTCTCTAGATTGGTTTGCGGCTGCCAGCCTAACTCGCTAACGGCCTTGGCAGGATTACCAATGAGCAGTTCGACTTCTGCCGGACGGTAAAACTGAGGGTCTATCACTACCACAACATTACCGGTGGCGGCATTAATGGCAGTTTCTTGTTCGGCTTCTCCCTCCCAGCGTAATTCAATATCTACTGCTTTAAACGCCAGAGTGACAAAGTCCCGCACGGTTTCGGTACGGTTGGTGGCCAGCACGTAGGTGTCTGGAGTGTCAGCCTGCAGCATGCGCCACATGCCTTCTACGTACTCTTTGGCGTAGCCCCAGTCGCGCTTGGCATCAAGATTTCCCAGAGCCAAATAAGGTTGCTTACCAAGCTTAATGCGGGCAACACCATCAGTAATCTTGCGGGTCACAAACTCTCGCCCTCGCAGGGGAGATTCATGATTAAACAGGATGCCGCTGGTGGCGAAGATGTTGTAGGACTCGCGGTAGTTGATGGTCATCCAGTGCGCATAGAGCTTAGCCACGCCGTAGGGACTGCGCGGGTAGAAGTCAGTGGCTTCAGTTTGCGGCACTTGCTGTACTTTGCCGAACATTTCCGAGGTAGAAGCCTGATAGAAACGAATGGAGCTGTCGACGATTCGAATCGCTTCCAATAGGTTCACAGCCCCTAAACCAGTGATCTCCGCCGTGGTAACGGGCTGGTCAAACGAGACGCCTACAAAACTTTGTGCGGCGAGGTTGTAAATTTCGCGGGGTTTGCACTGTTGCACTAAGCGAATACTGGAGGATAAATCGGTAAGGTCGTACTCCACCAGGTGCAAGTTGGGGTGATTTTCGATACCGAGCTCTTCGATACGCCAAAAGTTTACTGAGCTAGTACGGCGGTAAGTACCGTACACGTTATAGCCTTTTTCCAGCAGTAACTCAGCGAGATAAGCGCCGTCCTGGCCCGTTATTCCTGTCACGATCGCGTTCATGACGCAGTTCCTTTCTTCATAGTAAGTTTTTACCAAACAGTTTTTCTCATTGCCAACGCAATTGAATATTGGCTGCCACTGCGACACCCAATAGCGCTAAGTATTGTGGCGGGCTAACTTTAGGTGTCAACCTGATTTAACTCAGCCGCTTGGAACAGCAAGTGATCCACTAGGGCCGCGCTAAGCAAACCATGGTATCGATTTGCAAGCGTTAACCAATCGCGCTGGGTTAGCCATTGTTCACGGGCCTTATGGTATTCGCCCCGCTGAGACTCTGACGCGTTTAGCACACGGGTGACTCCTTCGGCAATATCATGGCTATCAAAGCCTCTAGTTTGCCATACGATGCCTTTGACTTCGTCAAAGATTGGCGCAGGCGTGGTAAGGATGTTGGGGCACGCGGCCACTGCGGTGCGCACGGCGGCACTGCTGGACTCTTGGGTATACTGATAGGGCAAAACGACGGTGCCGCACTCTGCCAGGAGGCGTTGAGCCTCTTCAAGTGGCAGAAAATCGGTAATCCATTCCACTTGGCTTTCAATGCCTAACCGCTGGGCGGTGCGCTGGCAGCGCGCCAGCTCTTCCTGGGAACTAGGCTCATCGCGCACGGCGGTAATCAAGCGTAGCGTAGTGGCTTCGGATAAAACCTGCTTTTTACGCAGTGCCGCAAAAGCTTCAATCAGTGTGTGCACGCCTTTATGGGGTAGCAAGAAGCCAAAGCTACCTATAATAGGCGCCTGGCTTTGAACGGAAGTTGGCGTGTTTTGGCAGGTGTCTACGCCTTGGGGCAATTGGGTAACGTTGTCGGTTAAGCCAATACGTTTTAGGTAGTTGAGGTCGTCTAACGTGTGAACAAACACTCGATCAAAGGCGGCAAGTGTTGCTGACACTGTGTGCCTACGGGCGGCGTCAAAGTCGATTACTGGGCGGGTCGTGTGCAGGGTAATATAGACACGTTTACCCTGTTGACGACACTGCTCCACCTGATGTTTCAGCTCGCGGTCTAGCTCGTAAAAGGCGAAGTGATGCTGTAGCCAGACTACGTTACCAAACGCATCTGCTAACGTGGGGCTTTGACTCCGCTGCCAGTTACGACTTACCGGTAACTGGCTTTTCGGTTCGCCTGAGGAGAGGCGCTGGCCTTTGCCAAGCTGCGGGGCATTGATTGAAACACTCAATACTGAGTTAGTTGCTTGCAGCGCTTCTACCAAATGAGCACTGTATTGGGCGATGCCGCAGGGTTCGTCCCATGAGGTATACAGGCTCAGTGAAATAGGCGGCACTTCAGGCCGGGCACTGGCCTGCAGGCGCGCTAGCGCTGCTAACAGGGACTCTACCGCAGCAGGCGAGAAAAAGCGCTGCTGAATAGCGTCGTGGAGCTTGCTGGCGACATTGGTTGCCCCCTCTCCACGTTGACGCAGTTGCTGGATCTGCTGCTGCACTTGTTGGGTAAGACTTGCCACACTGGGTTCGACCCATACGGCCTGCCCGGCACTGAAGTGCGATTGGGCATGGTCGAAGCAGTAGTTAACCCAACCGGCGTGCTGCGCCGGGGTGAAATCGGTGTGGGCGCCATAGCCGGTAACGACCAAGGCGCGGGAGAACTCCCCGGCTTCGATGGCCGGCATATTGAGCCCTTCGCCACGGGTGGGCAACACGACGATATCAGCCGCCTGATAGAGCGCAGCCATTTGTGCGGCGTCATAATCATCAATAATGATGCGCAGACGTTCGCGGTATTTTGCACTGACGTATTGCTCTACCCAGCCTTCCACCTGGCTGTGGGGGTTGGGGAAGGTTTTAATCGTGAGCGTCAGCGCTGGGTCGGCGGCGGCCAGCTGCTCAAATGCTTGCAGCAGCACGTCTACGCCTTTACGCGGAAAGGCTGATGAGACATGGAGCAAATTAACGGCCTGGTGTTGGTTCACACGTACCAGGTCTTTAGCGCTGCTTTGCTGTGCGTGAGGATTAGCTACCAGTGGCAGCGCAATTACATGGATAGGCAGTGCGCAGCCGCTATCCATCAGCACTTTTTTAACAAACCAAGCAGTGACGATAACGCCTGCGTAATGCTCGTTCAGGATGGCTATCATTTCTTCCGGCACCCAGGACTCTTCCCAGAAAAACAACGCAATGGGTAGCCCGTGGTTTGGCTCAGGCTCAATGAGCGGGTAGTGATGATAAAGCGCTATACGCTGCTGCTCTGCCACTGCCTGCCACTCGGAGGGGTCGGTCAGTGCATTCAGTTGAGCCACTTCAGATTCGCCCCCCGGTGTGCTGCGTACGCTGGGTTCTGGGCTACCCTCGTGCGGCGCCAGCCATAGTACGGGCGGCTGTTCACTGGTCATTAAGCGCGTCAGCAGGTGACGGTTTACCGCGGCCAAGCTGTAGCTACCGTTAATATGGCCTTCCAATCGAATGCCTTTTGGCGCCGCAACGCTCTCAGCCAGAGGGGCGTCGCGCAGGGTGAACGCTTCGTTACGTACCGCGGCGATCACATCGGCATCTAAATTTTGGAAGTCTTCTTCGCGGAACTGCCCTGCCCGGCTAAATAAGCCGTCACTTGCGGCCATGCGTCTTAAAATGCGCACTTTGAGCGCTGGAAAACGGTTAAGCACTTTTAACGCCAGCCGCTTTAACCAAGGGATTTGGGCAAGGCGGCTCAGCATTTTTCCGCTGGCCTGGGAAGATTGCCGCTGCCAGCCCATTATGTATCTCAGCGGCAGCGTGATGCGCCATGAACGGCTTTGTAGCACGCTGACAAGGTGATGCTCCAGATGGCCATTATGCTGTTCTAACAGCTGCTTTTCTTGTTGAAGCTTTTGAATAGTTTGCTGGTACTCAGCTTTGCTTTCTTCCAGTTGCTGCGCTGTGTGAGCGAGCTGTTCAGTTTGCTCCTCTATTTTACTAGCTAGCGTTTCGAGACTGCCTTGCTGAGCCTCCGTGAGCTTATCTAAATAGTCGAACCAGGGGGCGCTGGCATCATCGACTTGCTTGTGGGCAATGAGCGCATAATCAGGATAGGCGGAGACCACCCAGTCCAGGTAGTCACGCAGCGGTGCATTCTCTTCCGGCGCTGCGGGGCCATTTAAACGCAGAATATTAGCTTTTGCGTAGCCGCTGTCAGTGGCTACAAAATGCAGCAGTGGCGGAGGCAACGGGTGCAGGTGGGTGGGGTCAAGGTAGAAACTCCATAACCCAACGGTTAAATTCTCGGGGTTGGGTGTCTCTAGGATGAGAACTCCCCCTGGTATGAGCGCGCGATGCACTTCTTGAATCAGGGTTACCAGACTGTCAAAAGGAATATGCTCTGCAATGTGAAAGCCGGTGACCGCCGCCAGCGTATTGGTTTCGATTTGCTGCAAAGCCGTTAGTGCGTCGTTAACCTCAACGTGCAGGCCGCTTTCGTTACAGGCGCTGGCCATGCTTTCGTTGGTATCGATACCTTTGGCGGGCCAGCCATTCTCCTGCATTAATTCAAGCCATTCGCCACGGCCTGAGCCTAAGTCAACTACTAATGCTTCTGGATAGCGCGCCATAATCGGCGCCAGTAGCGGCACGTAGACCTTCAGGCGTTCTTTAATGTCGTCTTTTTCGCCACGGAAGTGGTTGGTAAAGCGGGTATAAAAATCCATTACACTGACTCGTTAGGTGCTGAACTTATAGCAGCTTGGCGCTCACACTCGATGGTTGGCATGATCCAACAGCTACCTAAAAAGAAGTCTTTTCCCATATTGACCATTTGGAAGACCAGCGCGTGATCAACCCATTGGTAGTTGTGGGTTAGATGGGTGTCGTTACTGTGCACCGAAAGCGATACGGAGTAACTGCCTGGCCCGAGGTTGGCACTAAAGCACATGCGATAGGTAAGCGTTTCCCCTGCTGCTAGCTGCTGCTCTACTTGGTGGGTATGCCAAGTATTGGTGCCGAACACGTCTTGGCCTACGCGGTCTTTAATTTTATAGCCCAACACCAGTTCTGGCAGATCGGCGTGAATGGCAACATTTACTCTTAGCTCAACCATTTGGCCCACATCGACCACATCAAGAGGACTACCACTAGTAGCGTGCAAGCTGACTCGTTTGATGCTGGCTTCGCCAGAGCCTGAGCGAGTCTGTATTTGGCCACCATCTAGCGGGGTAATTTCTACGCGGTCATTCTCTTTTTTGGCAATGATCGCATTGTAGTAGTCCATGATGTCTTGGGGCAGACCGTCTTGCAGCACTTTACCTTGCTCTAATAGGATCGCGCGGTCACATAGACTTTGAATGGCAGCTTTATCATGGGAAACAATCAGCAGCGAGGTGCCTTGGCGCTGAAACTCGCGTATACGGTCAAAGCTTTTATGCTGGAAATAGGCATCTCCCACCGAGAGCGCTTCATCTACGATGAGTATTTCTGGCCGGAAAGCGGTCGCTACCGAAAAAGCCACGCGCATTTGCATGCCACTTGAGTAAACCCTCATAGGTTTGTCGAAGTATTCGCCTATTTCAGCAAAATCCTCTATGTCATCAATAACAGCGTCTATTTGGGCATGGGTGAAGCCCATAAGTCCGGCTGAGTGAATAACGTTCTGACGGCCGGTCAGCTCACCGTTAAAGCCCATGCCCAGCTCTAAAATGGCGGCCACACGGCCGTGGGTACGGATGTAACCCTCTGTGGGGCGCAGCGTGCCGGTGATCATTTTGAGCAGCGTGCTTTTACCTGCGCCGTTCTGCCCCACAATTCCGACGGCTTCGCCCTGGGCAATATCAAAATTGATATCGCGCAGTATCCAGGTTTCTTCCTCGGGTTTAATAGCACTGAACCAGCTGGCCACGCGTGTCATTTCATTACGGTAACGGCGGTAAGCTTTGCCCAGTTCGCGAACCTCCAGCAGGGGGGGCTTAGGGGGCGTTGGCGATACCTGATCCGGCAACGGCTGGTGTGTTTGTGACTGGTTAAACTGTGAATCGATTGATTGGCTCATAGGGCATCTACCATTTCCGGACTGGCTTTACGAAACAACATCGCACTCATCACCATTAGCGCTACACCTAGAGCCGTTAACCCCACCAGCGCTGGCAACGAAGGCGCATGGCCATAGGCCAACACATCATGGTAGGCGCCGACTAAATGAAACAATGGGTTAAACGCTATAATTGCTTGTAACGAAGGCGGTACGATTTCTGCCGGATATACGACCGGGGTAAACCAGAATAGAAACTGCAACACAATGGGCATAATCTGGCCAATATCGCGGATAAAAACGTTCAAGATCCCTAACATAAGCCCTAACCCTAACGCTAGCAGCACTGTAATGGCGGTAAGCACCGGCACCCACAGCAAGGTAGTAGGGGTAAAGTGATCCAGTACGGCAAATACCACCAAAATGACAATAAATAAGGCGAAGTTATTGATTAGCGACGAACCTGTAATAATCACTGGTAGGGCTATCTTAGGAAACACTAGCTTTTTCATTAGGTTGGCGTTTTCAATAAAGACACCGAGACAGCGGTTGAGGATCTCGCTAAATAAACTCCAACCCAGCATACCCGCCGTTAGGTAAATAGCGTACGCGTATTGACTCTCAATGCCGGGTAGTTTGGCCGCTAATACAGCAGAAAGAATAAGCGCGTAAATCAGCACCATCGAGAGCGGGTGAATAATCATCCAGGCACCACCAATGCGGCTTCGAGCAAAGCGCGTCACTAGCTCGTGACGAATCGATGTGGCAATAAACTGGCGATAGCGCCATGCCCCTTTTAAGGATTCCAGCATTCCGTTACCTTTTTACGCGTCGTGAGCTATTGTTGGTTCAAAGGGGGTAATGGTAAGCCAAGCGCTTATTGGACACCACCGTTACTGGCAGCGCCATGTGGGTTAGCTCACTACTGATACAACTATCAGTCGCCACTAAATTACTTAGCAACGGCGAGGGTACAATACTTTTCAAGCAAGCATGTGGCCGCTTCAATAGCGTCTAACACTCCAACAAACCATACATTGGAAACGTGTATAACCTTCAGTGGCCGCGAGTCGTCCAATACGCGTTTAAGGCCTTTGACCAGTGGGGTCTTTTTTTGGAGCCATGCATTACCGGTAGCTGTTGCATGGTGCATCATGACACTACCCTATCGGCAGCGCTTGCATTCCGTAAGCTGTGGTATGCTCCTGCATTTTTAATTCGCAGTTGAGTGAGCGTCTTTAGCATGATCTTTAGCACGCCTGAGTTTCTATTTATTTTTTTACCTACTGCTTGGCTAATTTTTTGGCTATTGTCATTTTCTGGCAAGCAGAGTTTGTTACTTGGCTGGTTGGGGTTAGCGTCGTTGGTTTTTTACGGCGTCTGGGATATCACGTTACTGCCACTTTTAGTGGGCAGTATTGCCGTTAACTACTGGCTGGCTGGCTATGTAGCTAGACCGAGCCGTGCCTGGTTATGGCTTGGCGTTGGTTTTAACCTTGGTTTACTCGGCTGGTTTAAGTATTCCATCTTTTTTCTTTCATTAGCCGACCTTCCGCCTCAATCTTTTAGTCCCTTGGTACTACCTCTGGGCATTTCTTTTTTTACCTTTCAGCAAATTGCTTTTTTAGTGGATGTTCGCCAAGGCGCTGTTCAACGGGGGCGGCTATCACTTTACGGCGTGTTTGTTAGCTTTTTTCCGCAGTTGATTGCAGGCCCTATCGTTCATTACCGTGAACTAGCACCACAGCTGGCAATTTTACAGCGACCAAGCGCTTCGGCCGTTCGTTGTGGCTTACTGCTGTTAGCGCTAGGGCTAGCTAAGAAATTATTGATTGCTGATAATCTTGCGCCCTATGTGGATCGCCTTTATAACGCGCCAGCGGACTCTATTGTTGCGGGCGATACACTGATGGCGGGCTGGTCTTATGGCTTACAACTCTATTTTGATTTCTCAGGCTATGCGGATATGGCTATCGGGCTAGCGTTACTGTTTGGTATAACGCTGCCTAATAACTTCGCTTCACCCTATCGTGCCGCCAATATCCAACTTTTTTGGCAACGCTGGCATATAACGCTTTCCCAATTTTTGCGTGACTACTTGTATATTCCGCTTGGCGGCAGCCGACATGGTTTACCGCGTCATTTATTGGCATTAATGGTGACGATGCTACTAGGCGGGCTTTGGCATGGCGCGGGCTGGCAGTTTTTAGTCTGGGGCGGCTTGCACGGGGCGTTATTGACGATGATGGTGGTATGGCGGCGGCTCAGCGTTTTTCGATTCCCCTTCGCGGCGAGTTGGGCTTTTACCTTTGTGGCCGTTATGTTGGCTTGGGTGCCGTTTCGGGCAACTGGCCTTGAGCAAACATGGTCTTTGTATTCAGGCCTTGCCGTTTGGCAATGGGGGGCACTGGGTGACCTCGCCAACGCCCTAAACCAAGGAGTCATGTCACTGCGCTCACCTGAGCTACTAATACTCGTAGCCACGCTCATCGTGCTAATAATGCCGAACAGCATGCACTGGGCAAAGCGATTAACTCAGCCACATCACTGTTTTTGGCAGGGAGCTGTCGTCGGTGGACTGTTGTTGGTGGTGTTCAAAGCAATGATAGACTTGCCTAGCCAAGCTTTTCTTTACTTCAATTTTTAGCTGCACGCCATTCTTAAGGGACATTAAATGGTACGTTTTCTGAAAGGAGTAGCCGCTGGCAGTTTTGTTGTGCTCGCGCTATGGGTCGTTATTTGGGCTGGGCAACTAGGGCGTCCGCACCCTAATAATGAGTGGATTAGCGAGTCGATCAGCTACAAGCAGGAAATTGCTAATACGTTGCCTTCTCCCAAAATAGTAGTACTGGCTGGTTCTGGAGCAATGTTCGGGATTAACAGTACCTACCTGGAAGAAATCTATGATCGTCCTACCGTTAATCTCGGCGTCAATGCCGGTATTTCTCTACCGGTTATATTAAACAGCGCAGAGACAATTATTCAGTCGGGAGATTTGGTACTTTTGCCGCTTGAGTATCCACTGTACAACCGGGAAGAAGCAGTTTCAAGCTCGCTGATACATTGGGCAAACAGCTACCCTGCTACCTTTTTACAGCTACCTTTCAAGCGTGCTCTTGAAGTGTTTGCAAAGACATCCTTTAGCCGAATTTTAGAAGGCTACCGCGGGCTTCCAGAGGGGTTCACCGTAAGCGGTGATTATGGTATTCAGCACCAGGACGAGCATGGCGACCAAATAGGTACCGATAGAGGGCTGCGTGAAGAGCGGCACTGGAATTTTTTAAACTCTTTACCTGCTGAAACCTACGGCAAGGCATTGCGAGATGGCAGTTTTGATTGGGTTCGGCTTCGTCGCTTCCGAGATGAGATGCTTGCGAAAGGAGCATGCCCAGTGTTTTTGCCTCCCCCTTTGTTGTTTCAGCAAAGCTATATAGAGTCGCCGATCGAAGCAGATTTTTATGAAACACTGCCCTTTAGAGCCTCTTCAGAGGGCCTCTTTTGGCTAGGCAGACCCAGAGAGGCCATGCGTAATGCCAACGACTTTTTCGACACTAATTTTCACTTGGTGGATGAAGCACGCCTAGAGCACACTAAACAGATTACTAGCTGGCTGGGCAGCCAGCCCATGGAGCAATGCGAACAGTTTTATCACAATTTAACTACTCGCTAGTCAGGAAGGTACTTTTTAATCAGTAACTGAATAGCTTTTGTGAAGTGCGCCGTGGCAAATCGCTCTGCATTTTGCCTGCACACTTTAGGCGAAAACGCTGCTTCATCTTCGCGCTTACATGCTTCAAATTGTTGAATTCGTTCCATCAGTGCCTGACTACTCTGTTCTTCAACCCATAGGCCTGAGACGTTATCCAGCGTTGTTTCAGTTAAACCACCGACGCCATAGCCAATCACAGGCGCACCTGCGGCCTGGGCCTCGACCGGCAAAATACCAAAGTCTTCTTCTGCCATGAATATAAACGCTTGGGTGCGCTCTAGATGGTCGACTAAAACGTTGTCAGGTTGGTAACCCATAAGCGTTACATTCGGACCTGCTAGTGATGCAAGCTTGGCATAATCAGGCCCATCGCCGATGACAATGAGCTGCCTTTCTGGGGTTTTATTGAAAGCCTCTATGACCAAGTCGATACGCTTATAGGGCACCATTCGCGAGACGGTTAGGTAAAAACTTTCTCTGGGACGGCCATAGCAAAACTTATCTACATCTACCGGTGGATAAATCACCTCAGCTTCGCGGCGGTAGCAGGTTTCAATGCGCCGCTGTATATAATTTGAAATAGCGATAAAGTGGTCGACACGCTGTGCACTAATGTAATCCCACTGGCGTAGCCGATGTAGCTGCCAACGCATTAACCAACTCATCACTCCCTGCTCTTTTCCTGATTGGCGCAAGTACTGGTGCTGCATATCCCAGGCATACCGCATGGGACTGTAGCAATAGCAAATATGTACAGCACCGGGATCAGAAATCACGCCTTTTGCCACTGCATGGCTACTAGACAGAATCAAATCGAAACCTTTGAGATCAAACTGCTCTACCGCTAGTGGCATCAGTGGCAAATACTGCCTATATCGCGTTCTTGCCCAAGGCATACGCTGGATAAAGCTAGTGTGAATTACACGGTCATTGAGTGCAGGGATCGCCCCCTCTTGGAGAAAATTAACGGTGGTAAATATTTCTGCCTGAGGGAAACAGCTGAGCAACTCGGCCAGTGCTTTTTCGGCACCAGCCCAGGTGGTCAGCCAGTCATGGACAATAGCAACTTTCATTACAGCATTGTGCTCCTATTTTTGCCCACGCTCACTCCCGTCCGTACTTATCGTTATAGCGCACAATGTCGTCCTCCCCAAGGTAGGAGCCGGTCTGAACTTCAATTAGCTTGAGAGGGATCACACCTGGATTTTCAAGACGGTGTACGGTACCTAGCGGTATATACGTTGACTCATCTTCCGACAACAGAAAACTTCGTAACTTCGATATATCGCCATGGCCCTCCCCCTGAGTAACCTGCGCGGTGCCTTGCACAACGACCCAATGCTCTGCGCGATGGTGATGCATTTGTAAAGAAAGTTTGCCACCTGGATTAACGACTATTTCTTTCACCTGAAAGCTATCCGTTAATACCATAGTGCGGTAATGCCCCCAGGGTCGATAAACCTGTTGATGAGACTGAAACTCTTTGCGACCCGCCGCTTTAAGAGCGTTGGCAATAAGCTTGGTGTCCTGAGCCTGATGCCGATCAGCGACTAACACTGCATCGTCGGTTTCAACAATGATCAGATCTTTAACGCCAACAGCTGTCACTAAACGTGAATCGCTATAAACTAAGCTGTTCTGTGTTTCATGAAGCATCACATCGCCATGCACGACGTTGCCACTATGTTTGTCTTCGGTAGAACGCAGTTCGTGGAGCGCATCCCAAGCGCCTATGTCACTCCAGCCAGGTGACATAGGCACAACGGCTGCCTGCTTGGTGTGCTCCATCACCGCATAATCTATGGACTCATTCCTGCACTGGGCAAACGCTGCCTCTTCAATGCGCAAAAAGTCCATATCTTCTGTGCGCGCTTGGTAGGCGGCTTGGCAAGAGGTCAAGATATCAGGCGCAAACTGCTTTAATGCTTCTAAGTAGCTGCTAGCTTTAAATAGAAATATTCCACTATTCCAGAGGTAGCGACCGTTTTTTAAGTAGCTTTCAGCCGCGGCCAAATCCGGCTTTTCGACAAACGCTTCAACGACAAACCCTTCACTCAGTGCTGAACCACGCTTGATGTAGCCATAACCTGTATGCGGCGAAGCTGGCGTAATACCAAACGTCACGAGCTTGCCTTGCTGACTCAGGGTATGGCCCTTCTCTACTGCATCAGAGAATGCTGCTACATCTTTGATCACGTGATCAGCTGGCATTACCAACAATTCGGCTTCTACATTTATCTCAATTGCAGCCAACGCGGCGATTGCTAAAGCAGGCGCTGTGTTCCGGCCACAAGGCTCTAGTATAATTTGACTGCCTTTAAAGCCGACCTGCTGCATTTGTTCGGCAACTAAAAAGCGGTGTTCTTCGTTACATACAATAATGGGGTCGCCTGCATTGACGACACCTTTCAGACGAAGTGCCGCCTCTTGCAGCAAGCTAACATCATCTTTATGCAGGTTCAGGAACTGCTTAGGGTAATGCTCACGAGATACTGGCCATAGGCGCGAACCTGCCCCCCCTGACAAAATCACGGGTAAAATCATAAACTCTCCTTGAGACAAGCAACTTAGTGGCTATCAGCACCCAAATTTAAGAAATTTCATTTAGCATTTTCGCACATATAGTTAAACGCTAAACCACTTCAATTTTTTTATCAAAGCACTCATTACTAGCCATAAGTGTACTTTTTTAAGGCTGACCATTAACAAAGCCTTTAGTCAAGGTCATCGTTAATATTTTCAAGTCAAATCCTAAAGACCATCTTTCAATATAATATAGGTCGTACTCTACACGCTTCTCCATAAGCTTTACATCGTCGGTTATTCCTCGTAAACCATTGACTTGAGCCCAACCGGTCATTCCAGGTTTTACACGGTGCCGTTGCATATAGATATCAATATGATCTTTATAATGGTCGTTATGATCCATCGCATGGGGACGTGGCCCAACAAGCGACATCCGCCCCTGCAGCACATTGTAGAGCTGAGGCAATTCATCTAGGCTGGTACGTCGTAAAAAATGCCCGATAGGCGTTATACGATCATCCCCATAGGTAGCTTGTTGAGTTTTACTATCTTTATGCTGGCGCATGGTTCTGAATTTATAAATTTTGAAACGCTTACCGTCTAAGCCGTGCCGCTCCTGCTTAAACAGTACAGGCCCGCCCATTTTCCAACAGATTGCCAAAGCAATGGCTAACATAACGGGACTAAATACCACAAAGAGAACAAGCCCTAACACACGATCTTCAAGCGCTTTTACAAAACGCATGGGGCCATTGAGAGGCGTGTAGTTTAGCTCTAGCGAGTAAAGCCCTGCCACTTGGGTAATACGATGGTTAAGCAGGCGAATATCGGGCAAATCAGGAAAAAAGCGAATGCTGGTAGGAATGCCTGCCAGTAGGCGCATAAGGTGACGAACACGGTTTCCCTGGACGAGCGGATAGCCCAGCCATATTTCATCAAAACCACGCTGAAATATATTCTCTTTCGCGAAAACAGCCATTCTATGAAAAAATGTTGCATCACCCTCATCCACGTAATGCCCTACTGCTACATAACCAGCATGGGGCATTTCGACGATTTTTCTTTCTAATAGCACGATATTATCTTTTTTACCGATTAGCAGCACGCGCTTTAAATTGTGCCCTTTGGCACGCAGGCGTTTTAAATAGCTGTATAAAAAAGTACGCATAAGACTGCCCGTTAACAACACGGCCAGTGATGCCCCACCCATCCACAAACGCGAAAAACTTTGGGTCTCCTGTATGGCCACTAGCAATAAGCTAAGCAAGCCAATCGTCGCAAGCCACGTGACGGCATAAATGCCTAGCATGGTGTATAAGCTGCGGCCCCGCCATGGCTGATAAAGCCCTATCAGCTCGCCGACGGCAGGCAAGAGGAGACTACCGATCAAGATCAGAAACAGGTAGTCATTAGTTTTAGGGTTAATGTGCGGCATTAACCACAGCGCAATAAGCGCTACACTGGTGGCAATTGCCGCATCGAAACAACGCATAGCACGCCGTAACCATTCACTACCCTGGTTTGTTTTAATAACGGCCATAGTTACTGACTACCGCGCTACCTGCGATGAAGTGGACAACGAGGCCAGTAGCGACATAGTGCGATTAAGGTCATCGCTCTCTAAGCTACCCACTGCAATATGCAGTGAGATCATATCCAAAGCGTAGTTACCAACAGTATCAACGTACTTTATACGCTGATCGTATAAGCTGGCCCGAGCATCCAGCACATCAACTAGATCACGCAGGCCGAGTTGTTCGCCACGTTCAGCAGCATCTAGGAATAGCTGACTGGATTCAATGGATTGGTTAAGTGCTTGCAAACGGCGCTCTCCGCCATTTAAGGCTCTTATGCGCTTGCGCACTTCTTGGATAGCAAGATTTCGCTCATTGTCGACTGCAGCCAGGCTAGCCTCAATACGTTTTTCTGCTTGCCGAACACTGGCGTTGGTATAGCCGCCGCGATAAATCGGCACGCTCAATTCGACGCCCGCACGATAATCTTCGCTCTCCCTCAGCTCATCGTCGCTTACTCGGTCAGAATAGCTAAGGTTTAGATTTATCTCGGGGTAATAACCTGAACGCCTAACGCTTGTATTAGCTTGCGCTACTTGTTGCTCTTGCTGGGCTAATAAGACCTTTAGGTTTTGACCAGTGCGTGAAATCCATTCGTCGGGATTACCAATGTCACCATTGAGAGTAACAGTGGTCAGCTCACCAGGCGCTGAGCTTTGAAAACTGGGCGTAACACCCGTAAGGCGTTCCAATTCGCTAAGCGCATTGTCTAACTCATTTTCAGCTTCAACTGCGTCAGAGACTGCCTGATCGTACCTAGATTGCGCCTCTAATAAGTCAACCCGATTGCCAACACCCAGATCAAACGCACGACTTGCTTGGCGTACCTGTAGCTCAAGGGAATCTTGTTGAGACTCTAATAAACCTAATCGCTGCGACGCTAAATAAGCTTTTATATAGGCCTCGCTAACTTGCAATGCTAGCTCTTGCTCAACCACAGCCAACTGAAGCTCGGCAGAACTTACCTGGGCGCTGGCAACATCCATTTTTCGCCAGCGTTCCAAGCTGAAAAGCGGCTGCCGCAACTGGAGTTGATAATAAGTCTCATTAATCTCGCCTGGACGCTGGGCAGGCTGATCTAGGCCAAACTCATCTGGAGACGTTTGGATATTTGTAGAGTCTTGCCATAAATATCCCCCCGAAGCGCTTACTTGCGGCAGCAGCTGAGAACGCGCCATCGGCACTTCTTCGCGAGTGGCATCTAGCTCATAACGCTGACGTGAAAGGTCTGCGTCATGGCGTAGAGCCCTGGAAAAAAGATCGGGCAATGAGGGCAACGCTTGGGAAACTGCTTCGCTATTAGCCAGCGCCTCCAACTCAGCAAGGGCCTGCTGATCAGCAGGCATATCGCTCTGCGCGAATGCAGACTGGTTTAACAGCGCGATAGTAAGTGCAAGCGCACTAAGCGCAAAACGTGGCGTCCGTATCATTAATCCTCCCGGATAGCGCGAGCTAACATATCGGCAATTGGCTTCGCAATGTAGCTGGCAAATGTACGCTCGCCCGTCCGAATCATAACTTCTGCAGGCATACCGGATAACAGCTGCATTTGCTCCGTCATATCCTGCCGCCCTTCTTCTGTTACTCGAATACGGGCTTTGTAATAGCGCTGGCCAGTCGCTTCATCTTCAAAACTATCGGCACTAAGGTGAATAATTTCACCGTCAATGACGTTTGTTAAGCGCTGATTGAAGGCAGAAAAACGAATTTCAGCAAGTTGGCCTATATAAAGATTATCGATATCGCGACTCGGTATCCGCGCTTCCACCACAAAACCGTCGTTAGAGGGCACAACTTCCATAATGGTGTCACCAGGGCGAACGACTGCGCCAATAGTGTGTATCTTGCGCCCAACCACGGTGCCGGAAGCAGGCGAGTGAATAACGGTGCGGTTTACTTGGTCTGTTAACGAAGTAATGCGCTCTTCTGCCTCGGCTATTTGCGTCTGTGCATCTCGCAGCAGCTCACCCACCTCGGCTTGAAACTCTTGCAGGGTAGTCTCTTTTTTCAGACGACTTTCGCTGATTCTTGAGCGCAACTGAGCGATATTAGCTTGAAACTCCGCGTTCTCACCTTCGTACTGCAGCACTTGTCGCTCTAGTTCACGCAGGCGTTGATTATCGCCCAGCCCTTCGCGATAGAGCGAACGGAAGTCTTCTGCTTCAGAGCGCAACGAACGTATCCGCTGATTATTAACGCGAACACGTGATTCAAGCCCATCAATCTGCTCTTGCATTTGAATAATTTGCTGGTCCATCGCATCCATCGTGCCTTGCAGCGATTGGCGGCGGGCAGCGAAGAGGCTTTGCTGAACAGCGGTGATCTGCTGGATTCTCGCATTATCAACCGACATCAGTTCTTCGGGCATCTCAAGCATTTCTGCGCCCTGCTGCTCAGCTAACAAACGTGCTTCCATTGCACGGTTGATATAATATTGCGATTGGGCAATTTCTAGCTGTGAACGCACCTGGGTATCGCTCAAGATCACCAACGGCTGCCCAGCCTCTACCTTAGCGCCATCTTCGACAAGCAGTTCACGTACGATACCACCTTCAAGATGCTGTACCGAACGCTTGAAAGACGCCATAGAAACGTTGCCAGGCGCAACAACGGCGACGGCCAGTGAAGCCGTCACAGACCAAAGAACGAACCCCCCTAGTGCAATGCCCAAAATGGCATAACCTAGTTTCCGATAACCTTTATCACTCGTTGGCAAGGCCTCTTGTGCCTCGCCATCTAGTGTAACCGGGCCTTTGGGCGTTACATCAATTTCCCTATTGGCTGGAACCTTACCTCTCTGCTGGCTCATGTCGTCTCCTCGCTGCCATTAGCATTTCCACGACCGCCTGCAATAGCAGAAAGGCGAGTGGCGTTTTGCTGGCTAACCTGGGGGCGCGATTTCTTGGCAAATTGCGCCAACACTTGATCACGAGGACCGAACATACTGACTTGACCTTCTTTCATCACCAACAGCTTATCCATGCCTTTTAAAACACTGGTACGGTGGCTAATAACAAACAGCGTCGTACCTTCTGCTTTCAATTGAGCAATGGCTTGCCCCAGCGCTTTTTCGCCAGCATCGTCTAAGTTAGCGTTGGGCTCATCTAGAACGACCAGGACTGGGTTGCCATACAGCGCTCGAGCAAGCCCGAGGCGTTGGCGCTGCCCCCCGGAAAGCGCGCCGCTATTAGAGGCAATCACGGTGTCGTAGCCATTGGATAGCTCTAACACCATTTCATGAACACCTGCTTTTTGGGCCGCAGCAACCACCTTTTCAGGGTCAATGTCCCCAAAACGGGCAATATTTTCACTGATGGTGCCATCAAAGAGTTCGATATCTTGTGGCAAATAGCCAATATAGGGGCCCAGTTCGTCGCGGTTGTATTGGTTAACCGCACCACCATCTAGTCTTACGTCTCCAACCTGAGTTGGCCATATTCCCAACAGTACGCGGGCAAGGGTTGATTTACCTGCCGCACTTGGGCCAATAATGCCAACATGCTCGCCTTTAGCAACGCTAAAGTTAATTCCCCGGATGGTAGCCATACGTGCACCGGGAGGAGCAGCCGCTACATTCTCCACATCAACAATGCCTTTCGGCGCTGGCAAAGACATATGACGCTGCTCGTCAGGTATCTGCGTCAGGAGCTCGTTTAATCGGCTATACGAGCCACGTGCGGCTACAAAGCCTTTCCAGCCACCGATCATTTGATCAATAGGTGCCAGCGCACGCCCCATTAGAATAGACCCGGCAATCATCATGCCGGGAGTCATCTCCCCTTGGAGCACTAACAGCGCACCTAGACCAAGAATTAATGACTGGAAGAGCAAACGCATTACTTTAGACGTATTGGTCAAAGCGCCCGCACGGTCACTCGCTTGTGACTGTTTAGCAAGAAATTCATGATGGCGTTTCGACCAGCGTCCCATAATGCCGGGCAGCATGCCCATAGCATGCAGCACTTCAGCATTTCTCAGGTTAGAGTTGGCTAGATTCTGTGCTTGAATTTGCTCGCTATTGGCTTCAGCAAGTAAAGCCTTAGTAGATTTTTCATTAGCCACCGCAAGCGCAAATAAAATAATGCCCGCACAGGTAGCAAACACACCTAACCAAGGGTGAAAAATAAACAGAATGCCAAGATAAACGGGCACCCAAGGGGCGTCAAAAAAGGCAAACAATCCATTCCCAGTTAGAAACTGTCGTAAACCGGTCAAGTCATTTAGCGGCTGAGCACTTTGAGCCCCTGGAGCAACTAAACTACGGCGAAACATGGCACCATAGAGGCGCTGATTAATCGTAGTATCTAATCGGTTCCCTATCCTAACCAACATTCTTGACCGAACTAGCTCAAGCCCCCCCATCACCATAAAAAGAAAGATGACGACAAGCGTCAGCATGATGAGCGTATCGAGACTTTGCGTGGTAAGCACGCGGTCATACACCTGGAGCATGTACATGGGGGGAACTAGCATGAGCAAATTGACGAACATGCTAAAAAAGCCCACCGATACAAACGAACCCTTACAGGCGCTTAACGCACGCTGCAGATCCGTTGCTTCCTGTTGCTTTGCCATGGAAGGGTCACCGTTGAATCAAAGGAGTCACGCGAGGATTATCGCGGCAGCATAACAGAAACGCCCCTGCCTAGGGTAGGGGCGTTGAAAGCACTGAGTGTTGAGTGAGATAAACAACGTGCTTACCCAACAGAGTTAGGTTGCTTCATTAGCCAAACAGCATCACGCTCTCAGCTGACTCTGTGAAACCAACCATAACAGCACCGCGCTCAGCTCCATTATCTAGCTTATCAAGCCAATATGCTTGACCTGCCGCATCTGAAGCCCTTTCGAGTACATTTTCATACATCAGTTCAATATAGGCATCGTTTTCTATACTACCGTATTGCCTTGCAAACTCCTCTGATCCCACAAAGCTATCAGCAATATCATTCAGATTGGCCGACTCACTCACTTCAAGCCAATAGCCTAACCCTTTGCCATCCGCTGTGCGGTCAAAAGCGGCATCGTAAAGGCGTAGCAGCGGATCGACAGGGGCATCAAAGACAGCATCGCTGCGCTCACCAAGGTTTTGGATTCGTAGATCTTCGCTAGCAGGGGTTTCTTGTTCACTAAACGGCGTTTCGCTGAACATGCTGGCCATGTATTCAGCGAAGGCATCCTGCTCTGTGCCTTTTTCAGCGAAGTCAAAGAGGCCGTCATCCTCGAAGGCACTCATAAGGTCTACCCGGTCTTGGTAGCTGTCTTCACCTAGTGGATAGCCGTCGCCGCCATCGGCCAAAAAGCCTAGCGTGACGACTTTGACAGCCTCTTCAGCACTGCCTACCAGGCGGCCATTGGCGGCGAGTACATCGTTGGTACTGCCATCGTCATTAACAATGACCGCATTTTGGATGCGCTCGCCAGCGGGCTGGCTAAGATCATAGCTGTACTGAATACCGCCCACCTGGGCAAACTGACCTGCGGTGACCCCCGGTGCCGATGCAGCAACCGCATGCTCCAGAACCTCCAGCAGTTTGCTGCGTGTGATAGTGATTATGGCTAGGTCGTTGTTGAACCGAAGTGATGACGCTGCATCCAGCTGAGATACGCCGCCCTCTGGCTTACCTATGCCGGGGTTGGCACTTGGCGCTTGGTAGCTTGGCTCGCTGTCGCTTCCCTCTACGACAACATTACCAATCGGCTCACGGATACCACCGCCGTTTTTGAACGATACCACGACGTCTTCGTCAAGCTGCTTGGCATACCAGAGGTTGGCATCCGCGGTTAGATTACCCAAGTTGGTTTCTTCGGTGCGCACCGCTGCCCGCTCGCCGACCAGATATACATCGGTTAAACCAAGGATATTGCCGTCTTGCTCAGCAACGAACTCATCTACCGAGCCAACTAAATCATTAGCAATACTACCTTTAGTGCCTTCGGCAAAAGCGCTTACTAGGTCTCCCCATAGCGCTTCTACCTGTTCATCGGTAGAGGCGTAGATACCAGAAGAGTTTTCATCGATGGAGTCAGCAACCACACGGCCCTGTTCGTCAAACTCCACCACCAGTTCGGCAACGTAGCGCCAGCCCCCGTCAGTATTAACGACGACTACATCGTTACCTGAAGCATCTTGAGTAACGATGGGGTAAGTGTCATAGGGCTCGCCTGCCCCCGGAAATAAACCGCGATCCTGGTCCTCTTGATCTGCCAGAAGACTATTGGAACCACCCGCTATCACGATATCGACGCCGTCCAGCAGTGTGGCCAGCTCTTCTTCAAACTGAATTTGCTGTAGGTGCGAGCTGAGGATTATTTTATTAACGCCCTGCGCTTCAAGGTCATCAATGATGGGCTGAATAAGCTTGGCCAGAGCTTGCATGTCATTGCTGCCACCGGTCAGCACATTGACATCGCCAGGTGACGAGATACTCTCCAGAATTTGGGTAGTCACGCCAATAATGCCGATTTTCTCTCCGCCACGTTCAGCAATGACCGCCGGAGCTAACTTAGGCTTATTAGCGCCCGCCAACAGCTCTTCCAAGGTGGCTTGAAAGGCGTCTTGGCTTAATATTTCCTCGGTCGCTAAACCACTTAGAGCGGAATCGCCTGAGAAGTCTAGGTTGGCAGACAGATAAGGAAACTGTGCGCCTAGCCACTCAACGTCTGCCGTAGAACCGCCGTTCACGACCGATGCAATCATTGCTTCGATCAGCCCGGTACCCAAATCAAACTCATGATTGCCCAGTGTCACGGCCGCCGCGTCTACCAGATCCATCAAAAGAGTCTCAACGCGCCCAGAAGCTGCCGTGATGCCGCTCATGGAACCAGCTTCCAACCCATAAATCTCTTCAACCGCTGTTTGGAAGGCTGCTTGCAGGCTTGAATCAGCGGCAGCGTTCAAATATGGCCCAGGCAACACCAAATCTCCCGAGCTGACAAACAGCGAGTTAGCGTATTGGTCTTCTAAGTGATCCACGATAGAGATGAAATTGGGTGCATTAAGCAGGTCTCCCCCACCCCCCTCCATATCGGCTGCGTGCAGGAGTTGAAGTTGGAAGTTACTCATGGCGATTCCCTTTTTTAATCGATGGAGAAAATAGGCAAACATGAGATTACGCAGCCAGCCATTGCAAACACATGACGCTTTAAAGAAAAAGTATTTTCACGCTGCTATAAAACTGTCCTCATATAAGCATCATAAAAATAAAATATTTAAGTCATTTAATTGCTATGACTTAGTAATAAATTCAGCCCTTCAATTCATCCAGTAAGGGCTGGTTAAATGACCAATTTTGAGCTTGTTTCTACGTTATATCACGATATTTTGTTGCGTGAGCCGGATGAGGCTGGTGCTAACTATTGGACTGCCGCCCTGGATAGCGGGACTGTCGATATTGCAACCACTCTTGACTCAATGGTGACTAGCAATGAATTTCAGTTGCAAATCCAGCCTATTATTACGCTCTATAGTGTTCACTTATTACGTACGCCTGACCTTTCAGGCCTCAAGTACTGGGTCAATGAGTACCGCAACGGCTTAGCATTAGAGGATATTTCCAATAGCTTTCAAGCGTCTAATGAGTTCGAAACCACCATTTCTAACTTGAACGATACCGCTTGGCTAAATCAACTCTACAACAGTGTTCTTAACCGCGAGCCAGACCCAGAAGGCTTAGCATACTGGTCAGAGCTGCTGGCAGAAGGGCTGCCTCGAGAGGAGCTTGTCGCAGCATTTATGAACAGCAGCGAAAGCATTGAACAGCAACCAGCACGTGCATTAGCTTCTTTGCTCGGCGATGGCTCCAGCGTAGATGATGTTGAGTCGCTACTGAGTCGTTATATTGAGCAGCTCGAGAGCGAGCCAGAAGACCCCGAAGTACCAACAGAGCCTGAAGTACCAACAGAGCCTGAAGAGCCAACAGAACCTGAAGAGCCAACAGAACCTGAAGAGCCAGCAGAACCTGAAGAGCCAGCAGAACCTGAAGAGCCAGCAGAACCTGAAGAGCCCGGTCAGCCTGAGCCAAACAACCCAAACTTCAATCTGGGGGAGCGCTACCACACGGGCACTTCTGATGCTTCAGCGGCGATTGCCGTGGGTGAGAGTTTAATGCTGGTGGCGGATGACGAAGATCAAGTGTTACGTCTCTATGAGCGCGACACCGATGGCGCTCCCCTGGCGGAAATTAACCTGAATACTGCCCTGGGCTTGAATGACACCCAGGAAGTGGACTTGGAAGCGGTGGCGACTTATCAGGGCACTCACTACTGGCTGGGCTCCCACGAGAGCAGTCAGCGCTCAATGATCTTTGCCACTCAAGTGACAGGTGATAATGCTGAGAATTTGAGTATTGAGGTGACGGGCCAATTTACCGATTTAGCCAGCCAGCTTAGCGACTGGGATGCCCAAAATGGCCATGGACTCGGTGAAAATGCGCTAAGCCTCTCGTTAGGGGTTAATATTGAAGGCGCTGTGTTTATCGGTGACTCCCTCTATCTTGGCCTCCGCTCGCCGTTGGATGACGGCTTCGCACAATTAGTGCCCGTTGAAAATGTGAGTGACCTCGTCTCTGGCGAGGCTAACGAAGCTTCCTTTGGCGAACCCCTGCGTTTAGACCTGGATGGCCGCGCGGTGCGCTCTATTGAACCTGCTGGCGATGAAAGCTACCTGGTACTAGCGGGCCCGGTTAATGATGATGACGACGTCGGCTTTGGTCTTTACCTATGGGATGGCGACTACGCTGTTCGCGAAATAGACGGCCCGGATCTCAATACCCTACCGGATGCACTGACGGCGAAGCCGGAATCACTTTTTGATGTTTCCGTCACAGCGTCAGGCGTTACTGCGAGCGTGCTGTTTGACAGCGGTACGGTGGATTGGCTAGAAGATGGTCAAGAGTCTAAGGATCTGCCCGCCGAACAGCAGCGTTTTGTGAGCACAGACATTGAATTCAGCCTGCCTGATTTCGCACCTCAACCCGGTGACATTGCGATTACTGCGCTCAGTGGTAGCGAAAAAGCCTTCCAGTTCGTCGCATTGAAGGGTATCCACGCAGGCGCAGAAATTACCTTTACTGACTCAGGCTGGGCAGGCGATGGCTTCCGCGCCAACGAAGGCGCCGTTAAGTGGACAGCGCCTGAAGGCGGCGTACCAGCAGGCACGGTTGTTACTTATACTGCGGACTCTTCACAGTTCACGCCTGCTAACAGCAGCGACGTGGGTAATAACGGGTTCAACCTTTCGGTCGGCGGTGACCAAGTACTTGCTTTCGTCGGCGAGGCGAACGACCCAACGTTTATCTACGCGGCTCAAACGAACAGCAATGCGTGGCAGGACACTGCCGACTCCTCTAATAACTCTGCCCTACCGCCTGGCCTTGAAGAGGGTGTCACCGCGGTTGCCATTGGCAGCGCACGCAATGCCGCCTTTACCGGCGATGGCTTCGGCACGGCGGATGAGCTATTAAGCGCCGTTGGCAACCCAGAGAATTGGTCATTTGAGTACGCTGAACTACCCGCCAATGCCACCACTGACTTTCATGTGGGCACGATGGAAGCTCCTTATGCGCCGGGCGAGCTCGATATTGGTTTAGCCATCACTGAGATATGGTCGGGCCAAAGTGGCTCTGACGTTACCGCCGATTGGTTTGAAGTCACTAACCGTTCTTCTGAAACGCTTGATTTCAGCAATATGCCGCTTTACTACGATGATGACAGCGCCGATCCTGTAGATGCGATTGAAATTAAGGGGCTAAGCTCGTTGGCTCCTGGTGAGTCAGCGATTGTCATGGTCGATGGCGATGCCCAGTCCGTCACGGAATTCCGTTCAGCGTGGAGCAACCTGGATAATATCGGTGCCTTAAAAATCGGCTATGCCGAGAATGCTTCTGGCCTGGGTGGTGGTGGCGATGCGGTAACGCTGTGGCAAGGTGACCCACGTGTTAATGGCAACCAAGTGGCAATGGAAGCCTACCCAGATACTGACGGGTTTGACGCCGCTTCTTGGGATGTGGATTTAGGCAAATTCACCACCACTGATACCGAGGGAGCAATTAGCTCTGACGCACTAGGCGGTGATGCTAGTGATGTAGCCGCCGTAGCGTCTCCGGGCCTTGCTAATGAACCCCAGGTAGATATCACGTTGATTTCTGCCGTACAGGGTAACTCGAGTACCAGCACTTTAGCGGGTGAGAACGTTACCCTTGAAGCCATCGTCACCATGGTAGCGCCTGGCTTGGATGGTTTCTTCCTGCAAGAGGAAGATAACGATAACGACAATAATGCCGAGACATCAGAAGGTATTTTTGTGTACGCGGGTAGCGGCAGTGGCGAGTGGCTGGAACAAATCTCCGCTGGCGACCAGATTCGCATTAGCGGCGAGGTCTCAGAGTATTTCGATAAAACGCAGTTAACTGCTGAGCGCGATAGCCTTGAGGTGCTGGCTAACGATGTGCCCTTACCTGAAAGCCAGCGTATCATCATGCCGTTTACCGACAAACAAGGCCTGGAAGCCTTTGAAGGTATGCGAGTCGCCATAGAAGCGCTGGACGGTGAGCCGTTGGTGGTTACCGAGCTTTACGAGCTGGGCCGTTACGGTGAAGTCACGCTTTCATCCGGTGGCCGCTTAGAGCAGTTCACTGAAGTCAACGAGCCTGACATAGAAGGCTATAGCGCTTGGCTTGAAGACGCCGAGGCACGCACCATCAAAATCGATGATGCGAACACCTCACAAAACCCCGACCCGGTTATCTACGGGCGCAATGGTGAAGAGCTTTCTGGCACTAACCCGCTGCGCGGTGGCGACGAGCTTCAGACACTCGAAGGCGTGCTTGATTACAACTTCGAAGAGTGGAAAGTTCAAAACGTCGAAGGTCTGGACTTTACCGGCCCAGCGCGCCCGGAAATACCGGATACAGATGCCTTAGGTAATGCCGATATTACGGTCGCATCGTTCAATGTGCTGAACTATTTCACGACGCTGAATGAGAACGGCAATAAAACAGAGACCTTAAATGGCACTCTGCATAATCCTCGTGGGGCCAATAATGCTGAAGAGTTTGCCCGTCAGGAAGCCAAAATCGTTGAGGCGATTAATACCAGCGGCGCTGATGTGGTGGGGCTGATGGAAATCGAGAATAACGGCTATGGTGACGATAGCGCCATTGCCGCGTTGGTTGATGCACTGAATGCAGATGTGCAGGATAAAAACATTCAGGATGTCACTTGGGCTTACAGCATCCCCGAAGACGACAGTGGCAACACCACTAGCCCTGGGGATGACGCTATTGCCGTTGGGGTAATCTACAACAGTCAGGCAGTGACGCCAGCAGGCGCTGCAGTCACTAAAACTGATGGGGCCTTCGCCACTGCCAACCGCGCACCGATGATGCAAACCTTCGAAAACAATGAAGGTGAAACCTTTTCGGTGGTGGTTAATCACTTCAAATCCAAAGGTAGTGTCGTCAATGGTGAGGACGCTATCGGCGACGGCCAGGCCAACAACAACCCCACACGGGTCGAAGCCGCAGAGGAATTGCTTGAATGGCTATCCACCCAGCCCACCGGTAGCAATGACAGCGATGTGCTGATTCTTGGCGACTTAAATGCTTATGCCATGGAAGACCCCATCACGACACTGAAGAATGCTGGCTATGATCTGCTTGACGATGATTATAGCTACGTCTTTGATGGCTTCTGGGGCTCTTTGGATCATGCGTTAGCCAGTGAATCGCTGGCAGGCCAAGTCTCCGGAACCACAACCTGGCACATCAACGCGGATGAGGCATCGGCATTGGATTACAACACTGACTTCACCAATGATCGTCAGGATGACAACCTATACGCCGATGATGCATTCCGTAGCTCAGACCATGACCCTATCTTAGTAGGCCTGAACTTAGGCATCGCTGAAGCTTAATTAAACCTGCTTCCTTTTGAGATGGCCTCCGCTTGCGGGGGCCATTTTTTGTCTTAGCAGCCGCCTCCCCTGCCCAGATTAGTGATCAAAGCCCTCCGTGGCGCTTCTCGCCTAGGGTGTTAAACTCACAGCAGACACTTTCTCCAGGAGATACATGTTGAGCTCTGTACGTTCCACGACCGAGATTATTCAGGACAGCGGTATCGCTTTTGGTACTAGCGGTGCGCGAGGATTAGTTGAACAGTTTACCGATGAAGTATGCGCAGCCTTTACCGTGGCGTTTATTAGCGCCATGCGCACATCCTTTCCAGTGGAACGTATTGCGTTAGGCATGGATCGCCGTCCCAGCAGCCCCGCGATGGCAGCCGCCTGCACCAGTGCTGCCCGTGCGATGAAGGTGGAGGTTGATGACTATGGCGTATTGCCAACGCCCGCCCTGGCGCTAAAGGCGATGGCAGATGGCATCCCCTGCATTATGATCACTGGCAGTCACATTCCATTTGACCGGAACGGCATCAAGTTTTATCGCCCTGATGGCGAGATTACCAAAGCCGATGAAACCGCTATTCTTAATGCTGAGGCAACCATGCCTACCCTAGCGGCGCCAGCGCGTGGCAAGGTCTCTGAAACAGCGAACAAAGCATACTCCCAACGCTTCACTGAATGGTTTCCAGGTGAACCATTGAAAGGTTGGCGAGTAGGTTTATACCAGCACTCTGCTGCAGGTCGTGATTTAAGCGCACATATTTTGAGCGAGTTAGGTGCGGATGTGGTGGTATTGGGCCGCAGCGAGGACTTCGTTCCCGTGGATACCGAAGCCGTTAGTGACGAAGACCAAGCCCAAGGTCGTGCCTGGGCAAACCAGCACCAGCTACATGCCCTGTTGTCTACGGATGGCGATGGTGATCGTCCATTGCTAGGGGATGAAACGGGCACATGGCAGCGTGGCGATATTGTGGGTTTACTCTGCGCCCAAGCATTGGGAATCGACGCGTTGGCTGTCCCGGTAAGCTGCAACACAGCCATAGAAGCCTGCGGTGCCTTCCAGCTAGTTGAGCGCACGCGTATCGGCTCACCGTATGTATTGGACAGTATGGCTGAGCTCAGTAAGCGGTTTGCGCGAGTGGCTGGATTTGAGGCCAACGGCGGCTTTCTATTGGGAAGCAACCTGGAAAGCGATGGCCGTCAGTTAGCCGCACTCCCCACCCGTGATGCACTACTACCTGCTCTTACGTTAATGGTGATGGCCGCCCAACGCGGAGTTAATCTTTCGCAATTAATCGCTGACCTACCTGCTCGTTATACAGCAAGCGATAGACTCAAAGAGTTCGCCACCGAGAAAAGCCATCGGTTACTGGCCGAGTGGCAAACCTCGCCTGAGCTGATGCAGCAAACGTTAGGGCTTCAGTCTCGCATTTCAGCGGTGAATAGAATCGATGGCCTAAGAGCCACGCTTGAAAATGGCGATATTGTACACCTTCGCCCTTCTGGCAATGCGCCGGAGCTGCGTTGCTATAGCGAATCAGCGTCGCCAGCAGACGCAGCGGCACTGGTAAAACAGAGTCTGGCTGCACTCGCCAAACTAAACTAGTAGGAGCATCCCCTCAACAAGGAACGGGCGACCCTAATGGGGTCACCCGTTCCTTGGGCTATCCTTAGCCAAGGAGTATGTTAAAGGTGCTTATTTATAAACCGGAAGCCGCGCACAAATCTCGGCCACTTTATCCAGCACTTGGGCTTCGATTGAGCTGGTGTCTTCACCTTTAGCAAGGACATCTAAGATGTCGCAGATCCAACCGGCCAATGTACTACACTCTTGCTCACTGAACCCACGCGTGGTCACTGCCGGAGTGCCAATACGCAAACCAGAGGTCACGAATGGGCTTTGCGGATCGTTGGGCACCGCATTCTTGTTCACAGTAATGTGAGCACGCCCAAGAGCAGCGTCTGCATCTTTCCCGGTCACGCCCTGCTTGATCAAAGACAGCAGGAACAGGTGATCTTCGGTACCCCCAGAAACGATATCGTAACCGCGGTCGATAAACACCTTGGCCATCGCCTGAGCGTTTTTGACTACCTGCTGCTGGTAAGCTTTGAATTCAGGCGCCATGGCTTCTTTGAAGCAGATCGCCTTGGCGGCAATAACGTGCATCAACGGGCCACCCTGGCCACCCGGGAAAACAGCTGACTGGAGCTTTTTCTCGATATCCGCATCGTTTTCAGCGGAGAGAATAACGCCGCTACGTGGGCCACGCAGGGTTTTGTGGGTGGTAGATGTCACAACGTGAGCATGGGGCAGCGGGCTTGGATAAATGCCTGCAGCAACCAAGCCAGAGACGTGCGCCATATCAACCAACAAGTAGGCACCTACTTCATCAGCGATCTCACGGAACTTAGCCCAATCGACAATTTGCGAATAAGCAGAGAAACCAGCAATGATCATTTTGGGTTTGTGCTCGCGAGCAAGCGAGGCCACCTGATCGTAATCAATCAAGCCCTGTTCATTCAGCCCATACTGGATAGCATTGTAGTGCTTGCCAGAGAAGTTAGGCTTAGCGCCATGAGTTAAGTGTCCACCAGCATCCAGGCTCATCCCTAAGATGGTGTCACCCGGCGTTACCAACGCTTGGAAAACCGCACTGTTGGCCTGTGAACCAGAGTGAGGCTGAACATTCACGTAGGTTGCGCCGAACAGCTGCTTGGCATAGTCAATCGCAAGATTTTCAGCGATATCAACAAATTCACAACCGCCGTAGTAGCGCTTACCTGGATAGCCTTCGGCATATTTATTGGTCAGCTGGCTGCCTTGCGCTTCCAGTACGCGGGGGCTGGCGTAGTTTTCAGAAGCAATTAATTCAATGTGCGCTTCCTGGCGTGCAACTTCTTTTTGCATCGCGTTAAAAAGCACATCATCGAATCCGGCAATTGTCATATCGCGGCTGAACATCGGCGGGAACCTCGTTACAAAAGGATCATCATGGAGAAACTCGGTCGCTATCATAACGCAGCCTGACGCGACTTTCATCGCATCCGCGTCAGGTCGTGCATGAGCGTATTTCATGTTGCCGTCGTCATTAAAAAACTGACTGACTGGTCAACCACGCTACTTTAGCTCAAAGGTAAGCGTAAACCGCTCAGTGCTCCTCATCGGATTCATCATGAATTGGTTAAAAGTAAATGGATCGGGCAATGCGACATTGACCGTTAAAGCTTGGGAATGACCAGCCATAATGTCGACCATCCCAGTCATTAATTTGGTTATTTGCAAGCCTAACGAAGGCTCAAGCTGGCGAACCTGCCCCATCGCCATAGAGATTGCTTGTGCCTCGCTAATACTCTCGTTCGCAGCGATCTCGGTAGTTAATCGCGGCAGCAATCCTTCATCGCTATAAGCCACCACAACCTCACCACCATGCAGCGTGGCGGATTCAAACAACTCAGGGGTTTGCATTGCCTGCTCTATGGAAACGCTTTTTGGCAAACTAATCGGTAAATCAAGGCTGTATTCAATTCCCGCGGCACCGCTCAAGCGCAAATAGCCATCAGAGATCAAGCGATCGGTTTCCTCTTCTTCCTCCCAGCGAGAGTGACTGCGCCCCTCAGCCTGTAACTGACCACTGCCCCCTGTGAGTACTTTGCTGAAAGTTTCAAACCCTTGGCGTTGTTCGAGTGGCAACAAAGGCAGCAGCCCCCCAATATCAAAAAACGCGCCTTCAAAACCCGCATCGCCCATATAGGAATTGCCTTCTACCCAGGCGTTATCCAACGCTACGCTCCACCCATCACCAGAAAGATTCATGCCGTTCAAGGCGGCATGCTCGACGCTCTCCTCCCCAGGCGTATCGATTCCAGTTAGCTGTTCAACCCGTAAGTTAGCGAGCGAAAAAACTGAACTAATATCATTTTTCAAGTCATTAAAATCGGCACTGACGCCCTGTATATCGAACAACCCAATAGTGCTACTGCTGACCTCTTCAAGCGTCAGCGTTTCAATGTGCAGTTGCCCCTCAAACGGAGGAGAATCTAGCTCACTCAAAAACGTATCCGCTGCCTCACCTGGTAGGTTTACGGTGATGTCACGCGCATTCAGTGCCTCCAATACCATGTCAGGCGCACTCATTTCATCCATCGACGGTACTGCTTGCGAAGCGTTAGGCAATTCAATGGAGGCAACGCTGAGAAAGGGTATTGAATCTCCGGCTTCGCTAACGGCCATACCATCAATAACGACATTGTCTGGACGATCATAGTCACCTTCAACGAGGTAACGTTCGATCGTAAACACATGGCCATTAGCATAAGTGATAGCAATATTTTCAGCGACAATCGCGTCAGGCTGCTCATACACTTGGGCAACCGTGAATGCGCTCGACTCGCTAGCTAGCCGCTCACGAAGCTCTGCTTCAAGTTGCTGAGGTGAGGCACTCACCGCACCGGAAAGTAGCAGCAACGAAACGCCAGCCGTAAGCTGGCGATGACCTACAGACACAGACATGTCATGACCTCCTTGTGAGAAGCGCTAAGCATAGCACTTGGTAAAGTTTTGTTAAGCCTCACCAAGCAACCCCAAGCTCGCCGCGGGCGCTTGACGCCGCAGGCTATAAGAAAGGGCATGTCCGATAATGCCAATCAGCAATGCCCCCCCGAAGGGCAGCACTAGCCATAAGCTCACATGTAGGCGCGGTGTTAAATCAAGCCAATAGAGATAAAGCGCGGCGGTGGCAAACTCTGCAAGGAAGGCCCCCATCAAACCGCTGGCAAAACCGAGCAGCGCATATTCAGCGCCTTGTACCCGTGAAATCATTCGGTTACCTGCACCAAATACACGCAGCAAGCCGCTCTCATGGGCGCGTACCGGCCGGCTAGCCGTCAATGCTGCATAAAGCACACTAACGCCAGCCATCAGAACCAGCATAAGCACTAGCTCTACTGCTCGGGTGACCTGGGTAAGCACCTCGCGCACTTGGCCTAAGATGGCATCCACATTGAGCAGTGAGACACCTGGAAAATCATTGACTAGCTGTCGAATTAAGCCCTGATCTTGTTCTGGCAAGTGAAACGCGGTGATAAAACTGTGCCCAAACGATTCAAGCACGCCCGGTGGAAAAATAACGAAGAAATTCGGGTTAAAGCTATCCCAGTTAAGGCTGCGCAAGCTCTCAATACGGGTAGTGATCGTATCACCGCCGACGGAGAACGTTAGCTCGTCGCCTAACCCAAGGCCAAGGCGCTCTGCTAGTCCATCTTCCACCGAGATGGGCACCACGTGAGAAGCTTCCTGAGGCGTGGCCTCCACCTCACTCATCCATCCCTGAGGCTCGCTCGGTTGTGAAAACCACTCTCCGGCGACGACCTGATTACCTTCGGGCAACGCTGATTGCCAAGTAAGATTCAGTTCACGGCGCAGTGAGTTATCACCTCTGGCGTCAGGAGGAACGGCTTCTATCGGCGGCTGACCGTTAATAGCAGTGATTCTTCCACGCACCATCGGGTATAAGGTGCTTTGGGTCTCCACCCGCGGCGCAACCGCTTGTTCAAAGGCATCTCGCTCAGTGGGTTGAATATTAATAGCAAAGTAATTAGGGGTATTCGCTGGCAACTGATCTTGCCAGGTGGACAAGAGATCACCCCGCACAAGTACGATCATCGCCATCGCAAAAAACGTCACTGAAAACGCCAGCAGTTGCCCAAGCCCTGCCTGCTTTCGGCGAGCCAACTGTCTGCCGCCCAGCCGAAACGCTTGCCCCCACTCGCTTCCACTGGAGAGCCGCTGAACAGCTTTCAACAAACCATCCAGCAACAGCATGCTAGCCATCCATAGAAGCCCTAACAGGGCCGCACCACCGATGAGTAGCGCCAAGGCAAGCGAAAAGCTACCTGAGTAAAGCCACAACAAACCACCAAACACGAGACTCGCAACGCCTACGACTAGCCAAGCAGACGGCGGCAGCGGGTCAAGCTCACGGCGTAGCACTTTCAACGCACTAACACGCTTAATGCGTAACAGTGTGGGGCCAGCAAAACCAACCAGCACCGCAAGCGCAGTAAAAATGCCCAGCCAGAGCGGCATAATTCCGGGGGGTGGCAGTGTCATAGGTAAAAAACTAGTTAACAGCCACAACAGCACAGCTTGACCAATAAGCCCCAACAGCGCGCCAATAATTGCCGCAATTAATGCGAGTCCCATTAATTGCAGGGTGAAAATAGTCACCAGCTGATTTTGGCTAGCGCCGAAGCAGCGTAGCAACGCGGCGGTGTCCAGGTGGCGCTCAACATAACGGCGAGTTGACATAGCCACTGCCACCCCTGCTAACAATACGGCGGCCAATCCGGCAAGCCCCAGATAACTTTCTGCGCGTTGAAGCGCATTGCCTAACTGAGGACGGTCAACACGTACATCGCGTACATCTACCCCACTACGCCTTAGTTCGGCCAGCAAGCCTTGTACTTGCTCCAGTGCTGCAGGAGGCCCAGCAGCCAGTAGTTCAAACTCGAGCCGTGACCCCAGCTGTACCAATCCTGTTGCATCTAAGTCGGCGGTATTGAGCATTAAACGAGGGTTGAAATTACTAAAACCAGCCGACTGATCCGCCTCGCGCTCGATAATCCCACTAATCAGCAGTTCTGTTTGCCCCACCTGAACACGGTCGCCTATCGCAATATCAATCAGTTGCGCTAACCGAGGGTCTGCCCAAGCCTCCCCTGGCGGTGGGCCTGATGCAACCTGCTCAACCCCATTCCCACGATCCACATGGGAAACGCCGTAATGGGGGTAAACATCATCCACTGCTTTCAAGCTAGCTGGCTGGAAGCGCTCACCGCGACTAATCATTGACACCAGATCAACCTGGTCACTCAGCGTAAAACCCGCTTGTTCCAGGGTCGTGCGTAGCTCCTCAGAGAATGGCTCGCGCTGCTCGATAACTAAGTCGCCGCCCAGCATCTGACTTGCTTGGCGCTCTAACCCACGCTCTAGGCGGTCTAAAAAAAAGGCGATCATGGTGGAGGCGGCAACTGCCAACACCAGCGCGACAAACAGCGCGCGAACATCAGCAGCACGTAGGTCACGTTTCAAACTACGTGCCGCAAGCCGCCAGTTTACATCACTCATCGCCACCCCCACCGACAGTAGCGGTTGGCTCGAACGGTATTAACTGCCCGTTAGCCAGACGCAAACAGCGATCGCAGCGGCGGGCAAGTGCGTGATCGTGGGTCACTAAAATGAGCGTCGTGCCCGCTTCACGGTTTAGCGTAAACAGTAGGTCAATAATTTGTGCGCCCGTCTCGGAATCAAGGTTACCTGTTGGTTCATCGGCAAAGACGAGTTCAGGGTCGGTAACGAACGCGCGTGCAATGGCAACGCGCTGCTGCTCACCTCCCGAAAGCTGCTTAGGCAGATGCTCTGCGCGCTCGTCAAGTCCGACCCGCTCAAGCCATTGCGTCGCTGCCTGCGTCTCTCCCGCTCGGGGCGACAACTCCAACGGCAATAGCACATTTTCTAATGCGCTTAATGTCGGTAGCAGCTGAAAGTTTTGAAATACAAAACCAACTCTTCCAGCACGCAGTGCGGCACGCCCATCTTCATCCATGCGGCTTAGCGGCTGGCCAAACAGCATCAGTTCACCATCGCTGGGGGTATCCAACCCGGCCAACAACCCAAGCAGGGTCGACTTGCCAGCACCGCTTTTACCAAGAATGGCAACACTTTCCCCCGCGGCCACGCTAAGCGAAAGGTCGTGTAAGATAGTTAACGAACGCTCACCACTTTTCACCTGTTTTGAAAGTTTTTCAGCATGTAATACGGGCTGGTGAACTTGCTTGTGAGGAACATTACTAGCGGTGATGGTGTCGGTGGTAGGCTGATGCACAGAGGCATTATCAGCGGGTAAATTAGTTGTTGGGTCCAAGTTGGCTTGTGGATCAGAGGAGTAAGACATGAAGCGTGGCATCCCTGTAGCGTGGCAAAGACTGAGTCGCATGGTAACCGGAGGGTTGCTAACACTGATAGTCATCTTTAGCGCACCCGCACTCAACGCCGACCAACGCCCCACCCTTTTAGTCATGGGCGATAGTCTTAGTGCCGCCTATGGTATAGAGCAAGAAATGGGTTGGGTCACGTTATTGGCTGAGCGGCTAGAAGATGAAGCAGACGTTATCAATGCCAGTATCAGTGGTGAAACGACGTCCGGTGGTGCACAACGATTAGCTAGCATTATCCGACAACAGCAGCCTGATATCGTTCTGTTAGAGCTTGGTGGCAACGATGGGTTACGCGGTCTACCGCCTACTCAAATGCGCTCTAACCTAGCCAGTATGATTGAGCAAAGCCAACAGGCGGGGGCTGACGTACTGCTGCTCGGTATTGATATTCCTCCCAACTATGGCCAAGCCTACCGTGACGCCTTTACCGGTGTTTTTCATTCGCTAGCCGATGAGTATGACGTACCTCTAGTGCCCTTCTTGTTGGAAGACGTAGCGCTTAATACACAACTGATGCAAGACGACGGTATTCACCCCACCGCAGCAGCCCAACCACGTATTTTAGACAACGTTTGGCCAGCGCTTGAACCACTGCTCAACAGCGTATTTCAAGCATCCGTCGAATAAGATAACGACAGCCTCATTTCATCGTTTAACGCGAGCACTTTCTAATCAGGAGGTAGCACTAGGTGAAAGAGTGCACTTCAACGCCGCAGCTTGTATTCTTAATACTTATTAACCATTACTCGTGGCGTTTATGCCTGCACTCACTTGCCCTCCATTTAAGCAACTTTCGCGTCGTCAGTTTTTAGCTACTGCCGGCGCGCTTGTGCTGGGGGCTGGGTTAGGTTTTCACGCTCCGCCTGCAACTGCCTTTAACCCCCAACGTTTACGGCAGAGTATGCAGCAGCAGTACGGCCAAAGCGGTCTTGCTGTTTTAGAAGAGTGGTTTGCCCTGCTGGAGCGTTTGCGTGGGCAAGAGGTGCAAATGCAACTTCGCGAGGTCAACGACTTTTTTAATCGCCGAGTACGTTGGATTGATGATATCCACGTATGGGGACAAAAGGACTACTGGGCGACACCATTAGAGGCCATGGGTAAAGCACAAGGCGACTGTGAAGATTACTCCATTGCTAAGTACATCACCTTAAAGCAACTAGGTGTTAGCGGTGAACGCCTGCGCATGATTTATGTTCGAGCACGCATTGGCCGCAGTCAGATCACCCAGGCACATATGGTGCTTGGCTACTACTCAACGCCCAGCGCTGAGCCGTTAGTACTTGATAATATTGTGCCTTCTATCACCCCAGCCTCTCAGCGCACCGACCTAGACCCAGTGTTCAGTTTTAATAGCGAAGGGCTATGGGCTGGAGGCACAACGCAATCACGTGCCGACCCGTTAGCGCGATTATCACGCTGGCGCAGTGTCGTTGAACGAATGCAATCACAAGGTTTTATTTAAGAGGATTAAGCACTATGTCGCTGATTAAACAGCTCTGGCTGGCCATTATTGCGCTACTGTTGCTTTCGTTTATCGGCAGCCTTGCGATCAGCATCACCTCGAGCCGTGACTATATCGAGCAGGAGGTGCGCATTAAAAACGAAGACAATGCAACGGCGCTGGCACTCTCCATGAGCCAGCTCGATAAGGACGTGGTGACGCTCGAACTGTTAATCTCCGCACAGTTTGATACTGGCTATTATCGCCGTATCACCCTGCGAGACACCGAAGGCCAGGTGCTCATTGAGCGTTCGGCCAACGAATACAGGGGCGATGTACCCGCCTGGTTCCGCAACGTTATTCACTTTGATGTGCCGATCGGTACGGCAACTATTCAAGACGGTTGGCGACAATTCGGTACGCTTGAACTCGAAAGCCAGCACAGTTTCGCCTATGCCTCTTTATGGCGCATCATGCTTGAGCTTACAGGCTGGTTCTTGCTGGCCGGTGCTATCAGTCTTGCCATCGCCACCCTTGTGGTGCGCGGTATCAAGCATCCCCTGGTACGGGTTGTCGCCCAAGCCAAAGATATCAGCGCTCGGCGCTTTACTACTATTAAAGAACCCCGCACGCTAGAGCTGCGCGAAGTGGCCCAAGCAATGAACGTTTTGTCTGCCAGTGTGCACCAAATGCTCAGCCAGGAAAGCCAAAAACTGGATGAGCTACGTCGCCATCTGCAACACGACCGTGTCACAGGGGCGCTCAATCGCGATGTATTTATGGGCCGTTTATCATCGTTACTGGGGAGTGAAGATGCCCGTGCCACGGGCCTGATGATAATGACCAGAGTGGAGTCACTTGAAATCCTTAATGAGCAGCTAGGCCACCAGGCCACTGATCAGTTACTCAGTGAGTTAGTGACACAGCTCTCCCAACTGGCCCCCACGCCAGAGGAAGCGCTGATTGGGCGATTAAACGGTAGTGATTTTATCCTCATGCTGCCTTTAGAAGCAGATACCAGCGCACTCACACCGCGCCTTCAGCGAGCACTCGACACCATCGCGCTCAAGGTGCCCAATATCGGCATGCGTTTACCAACCGCTGTGATTGCCTACACACCTCATGATGATCGAGGTGGTTTATTGGCTACGTTAGACGACGCCCTTGCTGAAGCCGAAAGTGCGAGCGCCCACACCACCGTTGCTATACGAGAGCATCAGCATAGCTCTCTCTTTGGCAATCATGCCGAATGGCGTTCGGCGCTAAATGCCGCGATTGCGCTGGGCCCCCAGCTCGCTTATTTCCCAGTTATTGATGCCCACCACGACGTACTCCATTACGAATGCCCTGCTCGCCTAGAGCTTGCCAATCACTGGCAAACAGCGGGTGTGTTTATTCCCTGGATCTCGCGCTTTAACTTAGAGCCCGAGCTCGATATTGCCGTGGTTAAGAAAGCCCTTGAGCAACTCGCTTACAATCCAGAACACGCCATTGGTATTAACCTTTCAATTGCATCAATCACTAATGCTGAGTTTGTTATTGAGCTAAGAATGTTGCTCGAAAAACAACCTCAACTTGCCAAACAACTGTGCTTCGAAGTGCCCGCTATGTTGAATAGCCACGCTATTGGTAGCCTTCGCGGCTTATGTACCGTGCTAAGGTCATTAGGTTGTCAGTTTGGAATTGAACATGTCGGGGCAGAATTCACTAAGCTTGCCGATTTACATGACATCGGTCTTGCCTATCTAAAAATAGACAGCAGCTTGATCGAGGGGATTCACACATCTCATGAGCAGCAAATCATCGTGCGAGGCATGTCCACCCTATGCCACTCCCTTGGCATTCAGGTGATAGCAGAAGGTGTTACAGAACAAGCAGAACTCGATACCCTTTTCCAAGTGGGCGTAGATGGTGCGACAGGGCCTGGCGTTCACGTTTAAGGACGCATAAGCGCTAACGCGGCACAAAATCACAGCTGCCGCGTTAGAAAATGTCGCCATCATCACTTAATAAGTTTACATCATTCCTTGAACGCAACGATTTGCGCTCCATGATTTTGCTCTGGGCCGCTGAAGGCAGGTCGGTAAAGCTAATCACGCCCTTCTCTAACAACACTTCCAGCATATCTTCCAGCACTCGCACGAAAGCTAGGTCGGACGCGAGGAACTGCGCAGACTCACTTGTTTGCTGTGCTAAAAAAGCTGAGATTTCCCGCGAATCATCATTGATGGTGTCATTACACTCAGGCGATGGCTCCTTGCTGAGCATCACGATCTCCCCTTGGGTATTGCGTTTGATGTAAAGCATAGCGGCTTCCTCTGTAAGTAAAAGCGCTTAAGTGTCGCTAAACGTAACACGTCACTGTAAACTACAAGGCCGCCCAGTGGGCGGCCTGTTAGGGTAGATAAAGGTTATTCGATATCTAGCTTGCCATTTTGGATCATATGGAGGATGACATCTTGTGATCCGCCACCACCAAAGTCAGAGAAGCTCTTGCCCTCTAAACGAATAACTTGATCAGCATTCTCTTTATCGCCTGCCAAGCCTCCTTCAGAGTTGACATACAGCACTGTATCACCGCTATCTTCTTCGGCGACAATATAGGCATCTAGCGAGTCATCGTTTTCATAATCCAATAGCTCACCAATGTCCAGTTTATCGCCTTCATCCGCATTGAAATCCATCACTGTATCAATGGCAGGACTATCCGCAGTGCCTTGGTCGTTTAACTCCCACTTGAAGGTGTCAGCGCCGAGACCACCGAAGAGCAGATCGTTACCTTCGCCACCAATGAGAGTGTCGTTATCAGCACCACCGATCAAGATATCGTCACCAGCACCACCGTCAATAGTATTACCACCACCATCAGTACGCACAGTATCGATTAAGGATTCCCAGTTTTCCCGAACATAGTCAAGAATCTGGTCATCATTAGGCATTGTTCCATTATTGACTTCCCACTTCAGGAACTCTCGCAGCCCTTGATAACCCAAGCCGTCGTGACTTCCTGCAGCGAATAAGGTGCCTGTATCTTGATTCGTCCATTCAAGGTGGTCGGTATTGACAGTATCACCGAAGATAATGTCATCTCCCTTTCCTCCAGTAATGATGTCATCGCCCAGAGGTTCAAGCTCATCGAACTCGGAACTTCCCTCAAGGGCCGCAGCTAAATCAGCAGCGGTATTAACAATATCTACGTCACCAACTGGACCAGAGACTGTACGAACAATATCTTGCCACCTACCAAATGGCCAAGAGCCAACATACTCTCGCCCAACAACAAAGCTCTCAGACCCAAAACCTTCAGTTTCTGTATTGTCGAAGAAACGGAGATAATTTTCTGACACACCCTGGCCAATACCAATGGCATTGACTGAGGAAATATTTGACAGCTCTTCAAATGCTCTTACTGACGCCTCAAAGGTATCAAAATTGGTGTCATTACCTGGGCCGCTAACGTTGCCAGACTGCGTGTAGTAGAACGTCGGATCACCATCGGTTAAGAAGTAGCTAAGATTCTCGAAGTCAGCAGCATCAGGTTTAGCATTCTGCTGATTAAACCAGTCAGCAGCTTTCTGGAAACCAGCCATATAGTTGGTTCCACCACCGGCGTCGAGATCATCAATAACATCAATAAGGCTCTGCACATTGCTGGCATTCAGGTTTTCGATAGTGACGCCACTTCCTGCATCTCTGGCAAAGGGAGCTAGCTGAACATTGATAGTTCCTTCATGGTCTTTCAACTGATGAGCCAATTGAGTCAATGCTTGCTTTGTCAGCTCCATTCTATCTAGCCCCGGAGTGCCAGATGCGTAATCCATACTACCGGACGTATCAACGATCAAGGAAATATTGTAGTTAGTGGCGGGGTCTACAATCGTGACCTTCCCTCCACGGTCGCCAATGATGACATCATCGCCACCGCCACTTTCAATTGTGTCCTCTCCGTTTCCTCCTACATTGAGCGACGCAGGTGGCTGAACCTCAAACGGCCGATCAGTCTCTGCCTCATAGGCATTACCAAATTGGTCATTTCCTATCACATTAGCGGTCACATCACCGGAAGATAGCCCAGCCACTTTATCGCTGGAAACATTCACTACCCACGAGCTGCCATCTGGATTGACTTGCGTGACATAAGTCTCCCCGCCAACCGTGACTTCAACCGTATCACCAGCTTTCGCATCACCACCAACGGAACCACTGATTGAGTGCTCTTCGTTAGACTCACTATTGCTCAGGAAGTCATCCCCACCAAAGAGCGCGTCTATCGTGATCGTGGCTTCTGGAGCTACGTTGGCGACGTCTTTACTGTCATCATCGCTGTCGCTATTACCCGCAGGGTCCGTGACCGTGGCACTAACGCTTACGTTAGTCGCACCTTCGCTCACAGCCACCCAAACAGTAACACCGTTATTAATGTCTTCCTGATCCAGCACTACAGTAGTCAGCGTATTACCGCCCGCATCTTTAACAACCAGCGTATCGCCAACCTTAGTACCTGCTTGGAACGTCACTAAGGCTTCGACGCTATTTGGCTCGCCAGCAGCAATTTCATCGATGTTGTAGACATCGTCGTCGCCAGCGCCTAGGAGCGAGACCTCCACTGAAGGTCCAATACTATCCAGCGTGGCGGTTTCGCTATCGCTGGCCGGGTTGCCCGCTTGGTCGGTGACGTCGGCGACCACGGTGATGGTGCCGTCAACCAGCCCGGCGGCGGTCAGGTCTTCGGTGGTGCTGAACGTGCCGCCGTTCACCGTGGCGGTGAAGGTGGCGGTGTTGTTCGCGCTGTCGGTGACCGTCAGCGTGACCACTTGGCCGTCTTCCACGTTGGTGGTGGTGCCGGTCAGTTCGGTGGCCTGGGCTTCACTCACGGACAGGTTGCCATCACCGATGGCGTCCAGGTCGATGGTGGGCAGATCGCTGCTGTCGATATCCAGCGTGGCGGTTTCGCTATCGCTGGCCGGGTTGCCCGCTTGGTCGGTGACGTCGGC
>Ga0208300_100110_pt1 | contig 90505 bp, 82 predicted proteins | sample 23_taG_FD_184096 | JGI IMG/M metagenome (GOLD analysis project Ga0208300, IMG submission 184096) | Marine viral communities from Cariaco Basin, Caribbean Sea - 23_WHOI_OMZ (SPAdes) (version 2) | ecosystem: Environmental > Aquatic > Marine > Oceanic | place: Caribbean Sea: Cariaco Basin...
GGGGAAGTGTGTCTGAACGCCGGAAAGTGGTTAAAAAGTAGCCGATGTAAGTCGAGCCAGTAGGTGTTTAGCGGTGTTACAGCCTGAGTGCGGTACTGGCTGAGGTACTATGAGAAATCCAGGCTAGCCCGCCAACATCACCGGCCAGGGCAGTAACCCAGATCGTTAGAATGAAACAGGCTTCATTTTCGTAGCCAGCTCGTCATCTATTTCATTCGCGCGTTTAGCGGCAGGCCTGCTTTCGGTACGTTCTATATACTCTTTGAATACCTCTTTGGGCGGAATATTTTTCTGCATTATTCCCCACCATAGGTAGCTGCTGAGCAAGATATCTGCTGCAGTGAATTGATCGCCACAAATATACGGCGACGTTTCCAACACTTTTTCCAAGGTATTAAGACTGTCGTCGATATGGCCACACCCAACGGCCTGGGCGTTACTGTCATCAATGTGCCACCCATAGGCGACTGCACTAGTAGCCATTTCCAAGGGACCGGCTATGAAAAACAGCCAACGATAGTAAGCACCGCGCTCAGGTGATTCCAACGGCGGCGCTAGTTTTTTACTTGGAAACTGATCTGCTAGGTAAGCAATGATGGCCGCCACCTCGGTAACGACGATGCTGCCATGCCTAATCGCCGGTATTTTACCCATGGGGTTAATGGCTAGGTATTCCTGGCTCTTCATCTCAGCGCCGTATTCCATGGCCTTAGTCACGTAGGAAATACCCAGCTCTTCTAGCATCCAACGCACCACGCGGCCGCGGGACATAGGGTGAGTGTAAAAAATTAATTCTGACATGCTGATCTCCTTTTTAGTCAGTACTTCTTCAGTCAGTACCTCTTCAGTCAATGCTTCAGATAACGTGCGTTGCTGCGAGATCAGGTTAATTGGTAAATAGGTGAGAACTTGTCCTATATAAGCGCAATAATTTAATTTGTCCGCACTGCGTGAATTCAGGCTTTAAAACTCGTTAAAGGAGCAAGGTCGTATGGCGAACCCCACAACACGCGTGCTTGCTGTACTTGAATTACTACAGGCGCATGGGCAGCTGGGCGGTGCTGAGCTCGCGGAACGGCTGGGCGTCGACCGGCGAACCATCCGCCGTTACATCACCCTGCTGGAAGACATGGGCGTGCCGATTATGACCGAGCAGGGACGTTACGGCGGCTACCGATTAGTGGCTGGATTTAAACTCCCCCCTATGATGTTTACTGACGAAGAAACCCTCGCCATATCCCTTGGGTTGCTAGCCGCCCACCAACTTGGCCTTACGGAGGCAGCACCGGCCATTGCCAGTGCTCAGGCGAAACTTGAGCGCGTGATGCCCGCCAACCTTAAGAGCCGCATGCGGGGTGTCAGTGATACCACTCGGGTAATTCTGCCTCGGGGTGCTCCCAGCCTTGATAACCGAGCCCTTGAAACGCTGACTAAAGCCACGGAAAGCATGCGAACCGTGGGGCTTATCTACCACTCTCCACAACAGGAACCGATAGCACGAAGGATTGACCCCTACGGCTTGGTTTTTCAGCGAGGACGCTGGTATGTCGCAGGTTTATGCCACCTGCGGGGGGCGATGCGCTCCTTTCGCCTGGATCGTATCAGCGATGTTCACCTTCAGTGCGACACCTTTATCCGCCCAGCCAATTTCGATGCAGCCAAATTTTTAAGTGACAGTTTGTCGTCCTGGAGCCAACCCTATGAGGTATCACTAATACTCCACACCGATCTTCCCACAGCCAATGCGGTATTCGGTTTTCAGGCGCTGTGCGCAAGCCGCCTCGAACAGGTGGAAGGCGGGCTGCTCATCAATACTCAAACCGACAGCTTCGAATGGCTTGCCAGTTGGCTGGCGCAGCTGCCGTTTCGGTTCACCATACTGAAGCCAACGGCGTTGAAGGATGCCTTGCGTGAACGAGCCAATGAGTTACTGGCAAGTTGTCGGCACTCCGTTAGCGACGCTAGTTAATAGCGAGATCAATTTAGTCGCCAGCGCAGCGGCGCTGTTTGGCCTAAAACACCATCCGCGTCCCAATCATTCCAGCCCGTAAAGGGAATGGGTGACTCGGCATCCAAACTTACAACCCGGGAAGCCCAAGCGTCTTTACATGCCTCCAAGTGGCCAATGATTTCGGTCTCCTCTTGATAGCGAATGCCGCCTCCCTGGATGCCATAGCTAACCTGGGGAGCCAACACCTCAAAGCCAACGTAGTACAACGATGAATGAATAGGCCATAGCCAATGAACCATATTGCCAGCGCGGCCAAAGGGTTGAAACGCTTTTTCTGGTGAACCAGTCGTTACCGATAGTATTGCTCGTTTGCCACGATAGTAGCCGTGGTCGTAACGCATGCGGCTGGTATAACGCCCACCATATACCAGCACACGATCAAACCAACCTTTCAGAATGGCGGGCTGAGCGTGCCACCATAAAGGGAATTGGAAGATCACCAGATCTGCCCACTCCAGTCGCTCCAGCTCCCTTTTAATAGCCTGCGCTAAGGTGTTTTGTTCATAGTGAGCACGCTGCTCGTTAAGAGGGTAAAAATAGTCCTCATCCACCGCTTTGTGCGGATAGAGTTCAGTGCGCTCCACCGGGTCAAACCGCTCGGCATAAAGGTCATCCACTTCGACGGAGTGCCCAGCATCGCCTAGCTGTTTTACCGCGATATCCACTAAGCCGCCATTAAACGACTGGCGTTCAGGATGAGCCAAGACAATCAATACATTCATACTGCATCTCCCCTGTTGATTGGTTCGATGACAGACTAACCTTTTCATATACGATCAAACATTGGCCAAAAATAAGAGACAGATTTGCATGAATGAACAGCAAATAAGGTGGGACGACCTACAAATTGTGCTAGCAATTGCCGAAACGGGATCGCTATCCGGCGCCAGCCGAGCGCTGCGTATCAGTCATGCCACCGTTTTCAGACGCTTAAACGAAATGGAGCGACGGCTGAAAGTGACTCTTTTTGAGCGCAGCCGCACCGGTTATATCCCCACCTTATCGGGAGATGATCTGGCGGCTTCTGCCAGACGCGTACAGAGTGAAGTCAAAGGCACCGAGCGCCGGATAATCGGGCAGGACTTAACCCTTTCTGGCAGCTTGAGAATAACCACTACCGACACACTTTTCGCGGGGTTATTGTCACCGCTACTGGCAAGTTTTCGCCAGCGCTATCCAGATATCACGTTGGAAGTGGTCATCTCCAACCAGCGTCAAAGCTTATCGCGACGTGAGGCCGATATCGCTATTCGCCCTACCCGTCAACCACCGGAAACCCTTGTAGGCCGCAAGCTAAGCGATATCAGCCTGGCGATTTATGGACAAAAGGCGTTTTGGCAAAACGCCCCTCTCCTGCTAAACACTCCTCTGCCGCTTAACCCAGTGTCACTACAACAAGAAACCTGGATAGGCCCGGATGTTCATCTAGGCGACACGGCACTTGAAAAATGGATGATGGATAAAAGCACCGCCTACAAGCTAGACAGCATGCTCGGTATGCAATCCGCGGTCCGCCACGGGGCGGGAATTGCAGTACTGCCCTGCTACCTCGCTGATGCCGATGAAGCACTCCTCAAGCTAAGCGCTCCCATTGAAGCGCTGACCACTCCACTATGGCTACTCACCCATCCAGACTTACGGCATGTAGCCAGAGTCCGCGCGTTTATGGAAGCAATGGCAGAGGGGATTCGTGGCAACCTAGAGAGATATAACTACTAGCCCTTTAAGGAGTAGTCAAATGACTTTCTGAGCAACAACGGCGTAAATATGCCACTGCTTGGGCTTACCAAGCAGTGTCTTACCCTGCGTATTATGCTCGATAATATCGATGACTCTAAACGCATCCTTAAAAAGCGCTTGGATGTCAGAATAGGTGTGTATCGATAAATCTCCTCGCCCCATTTTTGCCCAGCTGTCATCGGGCCCCATGAAATGGCCACAGAATACACCGCCCTTCAATAGTGAACGCGTAAGGTTTTGCCAAGCGCTGGCAAATAGCCCAGGGTCACAAAAAAACAGGCTTGAGCATGCATTAATGAGTGCAGTTCTGGGATACACAAACTGTTCAAAGCAGGACACTTTAGGAAATAGAGTTTGATGAATATAACGCCCTCCAACCTCCTCCAGACGCGCTATCGCTTCATCGCTTTTATCATAGGCATGCACTGTATAGCCGTGTTCTACCATGAATAGTGCATCGCGCCCTGCTCCGCAGCCTACATCAACGGCGACCATGGGCAAGGTAGTGTCCACTATACGAAGCGCCCGCTTTAATGGCGGATAAACCGCAGCGCTGAGTGACTTTTCGAGATATATCTGCTCGCTCATTCCAACACCTCAACGCTTCAACAAGTGGGCGCAGCAGATATCGATGTGTAAGCGGTTATGGCACACATCACTACTGCTCCAATCCCGCTAAGAACTGCTTCAGCAGAGCATCTAATTGCGCCAGTTGTTCTTCACTCAGGCCACTCACCAGTTGCGCCTGCGCTTCCACATGAGCGGTAACCGCCTCATCAATCAATTCAAATCCACGCTGTGAAAGAGAGATCAAAAAACCGCGCCCATCTTCTGGGTTTTTGACCCGCTCAATCAAACCAGCCTTTTCCAACAGGTTGATACGGTGAGTCATGGTGCCAGAGGTCACCATCGTGGAAGCCATTAACCCCCCTGGCGATAACGCAAAAGGGGGGCCTTCTCGACGAAGGGTCGCCAAAACGTCAAAACTTGCACCGTTCAGTCCGTACTTTGTCCAGGTCTTTTCCAGTTCACGGGTTAAGCAGTAGCTCAGTCGCTTAATCCGCCCAAGGGTGGCCATCGGTGCAACATTAAGGTCAGGCCTTTCCTGCCGCCACTGATTAATAATGCTGTCCACATGATTTCTATCCACATGATCCATAGAAGTAGTGCGCTCCTGATTATTGCTTAACTCATTTACCTTGACGTCAAGAGAACCCATATATATCTTGATATCAAGACATTAATTGAGAGCATAACTAATGACATTATCAAACACAATTGCAACACACCCACCAAAGAGGGCCTGGCTCGCACCATTGATTTACCTACTGTCAGGCGGCGCTCTACTCGGCCTGTCAACAAACTTGGCTAAATTTGCCGGGGAGATGCAGCTATCCGCACTCGCATTTCTGTTTTGGTCAATCACTGGGGCGGCATTAATTCTGTTGGTCGTCTCAGCACTGCGCGGTCATTTACCACCTATTAGCTTGCGTTCAGTTGAATACTACTCCGTATCTGCACTGCTTGGCGTGGCTGGCTCTAACTTGATCTTTTTCTCCGCTATCCCGCATGTAGGGGCTGGGTTCGTTGCCTTGATCATAACGCTCCCCCCGCTGCTCACCTACATTGGTGCGCTGTTATTGAAAATAGAAAAATTTCAATTTATACGCGCGGCTGGTGTTATGTCTGCGCTATTGGGTGCCATCACCTTAGCAGCCAATAAGCTATCGTCACCCGATGCCAATCACCTGTGGATTCTGATTGCCCTGGCTGGCCCAGCCCTGTTAGCCACCGGCAACATTTACCGGACCCTACGCTGGCCTGCTGGTGTGTCGAGCGGTGCTCTGGCCCCCGGTATGCTGATTGCCGCCGTTGCAATCCTGCTAGGAATAGGCTTCTTACCAGGTTTTTCGTTGCGTGTGCCAACTCAACACCACTTGCCCATCATGCTGATCGCACTCCAAGCGCTAGTGTTCGCAGGCCAGTTCTTTCTCCTGTTTCTGCTCCAGAAAAGCGGTGGCCCCGTATTCCTGAGCTTGTTGGGTTCCGTCGGCGCTGTCGTGGGGGTGCCTGTTGCGATCTTCCTCCAGGGAGAAGCCGCCCCCGAGGGCCTACTCCTAGGCATTGTCTTAATTGGCGCTGGTATTTTCCTGCTCAATATTGGCAAAGCCAAACAGCTTTCTCGTACTAACTGAATATCTGCTCAATCAAGATCCACTAAACCAAGGAATAACTATCATGAAAATCGCGATACTCGGTGCCGCAGGTGACGTTGGAACACGCATTATGAGTGAGGCGTTAGCGCGGGGACATCACGTCACAGGTGTAGTAAGAGCTGAAAGTCAGCGCAACAAGCTACCTGCTGAAGCAAGCTACTGTGTTGCCGATATATCAGACCCACACCAGCTAGCGCAGGCGGTCAAAGGCCAGGATTTATTGATCAGTGCTGTCCGCCCACCAGAGGGGCAGGAAGCGCTGCTGGTGACGCTCACGGAGGTGATTCTCAACAGCGCCCTCGCCGAGCAACGTGTGCTATTAGTGGGCGGCGCCGCTCGATTACTCATCCCCGGACGCAACGGGGAAACGGTGTTAACAGCTCCCGATTTTCTACCAGCAACAGCACGAGAGATTGCCAAGGCTTGCCAAGCACAGTACCAACGGTGCCTTGCCGAAACTCGCACAGCATGGACCTACTTATCTCCTGCCGCCATGCTCGTCCCTGGAAAACGGACAGGCATCTTTCGTCTTGGCTCGGATACGCTTGTCATGGACAAGAACGGGCAATCGCGTATTTCAATGGAGGATTTTGCAGTGGCGATGCTTGATGAAGCAGAAACGCCAACACATATTCAGCAAGCGTTTACCGTAGGTTACTAAGCCGATAAAACGTAAGACACCGAGAGCTAGTAACCTAACGATGCAACCAGCATCTCTTACAACGTTATAGCTTAACGATGACAACCACGTTAGCCGCTTGCCCCGTCGAAAAGTTCGGCTGGGGCTAGCGGCTAAATATATCTCTGGAAAATCTCTGATTAGCTCTCGATGCTTTAATCATCATGTTTAGCGAGAAGCGCTTGATTGGCCTCCGCTATTTCATACTGATTAAACACCCGAATACCATGCTGGCGGAGCAGTGCGGCGGTTACTCCCATACCAGGCACTTTTGTGCCGGAAAAACTGCCATCATAGATAGCGGAACTTCCGCAGGATGGGCTAAATTCAGCGAGCACCGCGACGTTTATATTAAATTTAAGGCATAAATCCAGAGCAACGGAAGCGCCTGCCAAAAACTCGGCAGTCACATTGCCTCCCTCTTTTTCAATCACATCGGCGTCGCCATTTATTACGCTCTGACCATTGCCTTCAAAAATCTCTGCAGGCTGCCTGGGAATACTCATTCCCGCCTCAACCTCAGGGCAGACAGAAACAATTCGCCTTTCAGAATGCCACTGCTCAATAATCTGGTCAGCCACGGGAAGGGCTCCACCATCATAGCGAACCTTTTTCCCTAAAAGGCAGGCACTCATTAATACTTTTTTCAAAATACCGATCTCTAGTTTTGGTGGTTAGCCGTTCGAGCACTTAGCGAATACTAACACTCCCCTGCTGACCACTCCCCCTGAGCCGCGATCATTGCGGGTGCGCTGTAGGTTTACCACGCACTGCCAACTATTTGAAGCCAATCCGTTGCAGTCATATACGATTAACGCCAAGGCTGTGCCTTGGCGTTGTTGCTGGGTGTACTGCTTACCCCAACTGAAACGGGTAAACGGATCCCACTTTTAGCAATTGCGTCAGCTCATCTAACGCCGTGAGCACTTCTGTGGCGAGCTTAGGGTCGGCCAGGTCATCTGCGGTAAGGCGATCGCGGTAGTGGCGATTGACCCAAGCAGTCAGATCATCGTATAGCGCATCATTCATTAATACGCGGCCAGTCAACGCTGCCCGTTCGGCTTCGGATAGGGCAACCCGTAGGCGCAAGCAGGCAGGCCCCCCGCCGTTGCGCATGCTCTGCTTAACATCTTTAACAACCACATCGCTAATCGGGTTATTGCCGGCCAGAATAAAGTCCTGGATCGTACGCCAAACCGCATCGCGCTCTTGGCATTCGCTGGGTACGACCAGCGTCATGGTGCCATCCGGGTTGGAAAGAAGCTGTGAGTTAAACAGGTACGACGCGACCGCATCTTCCATGCTCACCGCGTCTAGCGACACCCGCACGGGAATCAGTGGCGTGGACATTTTGCTACGCAGCTCGTCTAAGGTGCGCGCTTCATCCAAAAAGGCCATTTCGTGATAGAGCAATACCGGGCCATTGCCCACGGCAATGACATCGTTGTGGAAGACCCCCGCATCGATAGCATCCGGATGCTGCTGAGCAAACACCGTTTGTGCATCCGTTAGCCCGTGTTGGCGAGCCACTGCTTGGCTGGCTTCCAGGGTTTGCCGAGCGGGAAAGCGTTTTGGCTCACGCTCGCCACTACGCACGTCACCAAATGCTTGGCGACCATACACAAAAAGGTGAACGCCTGGCTCGCCGTGCTCCCCGCATAACCGGGTGTGATTGGCCGCACCCTCATCAGAAAAAGCAGGCGTTGCTGGCAGTACCGGATGATGAGCAAAGTGCTGCTCATCATGGAAAATAGCTTGCAGCACACGGCCGGTGGTTTGCGGCTCTAGGTAGCGATGAAAACTGGATTGCAGGTTCGCCGGTGTAAAGTGCACTCGGCGGTCAGGCGCATCAACACTCGGAGTAACGGTGCCTGCGTTGGCCGTCCACATACTGGAAGCTGAGCAGACCGCCCTCAGCAGTTGGGGTGCCTCTTTGGCGGCACGGTTCAGCACATCGCTATTGCTACCGCTGAAGCCTAAATCCCGTAATGCGCCCACATCAGGGCGCTGTTGAGGGGGCAACACGCCCTGAGCGTAGCCAGCATCCATCAGTGACTTCATTTTCAGAAGCCCTTGCAGTGCGCCCTCTTTAGGATTGGACACCAGCCCCTCATGGCTCATCGACGCCACGTTGCCATGGGCCAGCCCTGAGTAGTTGTGGGTGGGGCCTACCAAGCCGTCAAAATTAACTTCTCTGACGCTGTTATTAACCACGTTGCTATTCACCGCGTCGCTCATAGGTTGACTCCTGGCGGTAGCGTTTCCGGCATTTCCAAGCTATCGGCTTCCATAGACGCCACAGGGTAAGCGCAGTAGTCCGCTGCATAGTAAGCGCTGGGCCGGTGGTTACCGCTGTCACCTACGCCACCAAAGGGAGCGTCGCCAGAAGCCCCTGTGGTTTGACGGTTCCAGTTCACGATGCCCGCACGAATGCGCAGCAGGAAGTCGTCCCAGTCGGCTTTATCACCACCGATGAGTCCTGCAGACAGGCCGTAGCGTGTATCGTTGGCAAGGGCTAACGCTTCATCCCAATCGCTGTAACGATGGATTTTCAGCAGTGGGCCGAAATGTTCTTCATCGGGCACGTCCAACCCTGTGACATCAATCAGTGCCGGGCTTAACAGGCTGGTGTTCTCTTTAAGGCGCTGCATCCGGTTAATCACCGTACCGCCCAGGGCTTCCAGCTCGTCTTGCGCCTTAAGCAAGCCATCGGCAGCTGCCACGCTGACCAAGCCGCCATAGAACGGCGCCGCCGGTGCTTCTTCAAATTGCCCTGCCACGTGTAGCTTGGCGATAGCGTCGGAAAGCGCGTCGATCAGGCGATCGCCAACGTCCCCTTGCGGCACCATCAAGCGGCGGGCGCAGGTGCAGCGCTGACCACCGGATAAAAACGCCGATTGCAGAATAGTCAGTACGGCAGCACGCTCGTCGTCGACATCCTTCACCACCAGCGGGTTGTTGCCGCCCAATTCCAGCGCCAGGATTTTATCCAACTGCCCGGCGAACTGCTGCTGCAACATGCCACCCACTTTAGCGCTGCCCGTAAACAGCAGGCCGTCAATGCCGGGGTGCGCTGCCAAGGCTTGGCCTACAGCGACGCCACCTTGCACTAAGTTAATCACCCCTGCAGGCAGCCCTGCTTCCACCCAGCACTGCAGGGTTAAATCGGCGGTCAACGGGGTTTGGTCGCTAGGCTTAAACACCACGGTATTACCGGCGAGCAACGCGGGTACCATATGGCCATTGGGTAGGTGACCGGGGAAGTTGTAGGGGCCAAAGACCACCATGACACCGTGCGGGCGATGGCGCAGTACGGCTTTCGCACTACCTACTTCTTTTTCCCGCTCACCAGTGCGCTCATGATAAGCCTTGATAGACAACGCTACCTTTCCGACCATCGCGCCAGCTTCAGTGCGTGCTTCCCACAGCGGCTTGCCGGTCTCAGAGGCAATCGCTACCGCTAACTCTTCACGACGGGCTGTTAGCACATTAACAAAACGCTCAACAAGTGCTTGGCGCTCAGCAAACGTAGTGCGCGCCCATTCAGGAAAAGCCCCACGCGCGGCATCAATAGCGGCGCCAACCTGTGCGCTTGAGGCCGAAGCACCTTGCCAAAGCAGTGTTCCTGAAACCGGGTCGTGCTTTGTGAAGGTATCGGCATCGCCCGTTACCCAGGCGCCGTTAATCAGTTGCTGCTGTTGGGCGTGCATGTTCATCTCCTTCCCGTATGCGTGCTTGTTGTGCGAGCTTGTTATGTGTACTTATTCTTAAAAGCTATTGTGAAAAACTATTGTCAAAAGCTATCGTGAAAAGCCATCGTCAAAAGCTGTTCTTAAGCGCTGTTTTTGAAGACCTATTCTTGAAAAACGATCCTTGAAAAACGGTTCTTGAAAAGCGCTTCTTGAAAAACTAGGTTTCCAATAAACGTAGGTAGTCACCCGTCGTCACGCCCAGGCGATCCGCTTCTTGAGGGTTAAGCACAATGGTGTTTTCCTCGTTGGGTCCGCGGCCTATCCAACTAGCGGTGAAGTTAAGCATCTCAGTAGTGGCTGCCAGCCAGCGGCTGACGCTTTCTTCTGGAGCGTTTTGAGAAACTTCCACTTGGCAGAGCTGCGAATTACGAATCGCTCGCACGTCGTCAATATAGGCTTCCACCGTGGGGCCACCATCGAAAATATCGATATAGCCTTCCCAACGCAGACCTTCTTTCTTGAGCATTTCAAGGGCTGGTCGAGTATGGCGGTGCACTTGGCCAATACAGGCAAGTGCCTCTTCCGACATAAAGGTGGTGTAGATCGGGAACTTAGGCATCAGCTCACCGATAAAGCTTTTTTGGCCTAGCCCGGTTAACCGATCGGCCTCATTAAAGTCCATGGGAAAAAAGTGTTTACCCAGGCTTTCCCAAAAGGGGCTGGTGTTATTTTCATCAAACACACCGCGCATTTCCGCCAGCACTTTTTGCGGAAAACGGTCACGGAACTGAGCCATAAACAGCCAGCGAGCTTTGGAAAGCAGCGCGCCATTACGTAAGTGTTTATTCGCTTCGCCGCGATATTCAGGGCGTAAGAACAGCGAGCATACTTCCGCATCGCCAGTGTGGTCGGAACTTAAAAACAGCGTGTCGATTGTACGGTGCAAGTCCAGTTGTACCGATGAATGAGCCAGTGTTCCCAGGCGGTAGTGGTAAAAAGGCACTTCACGACCTACTTGACCCTCAATAGCACAGCAACCGGCCAACTCTCCACTTTGCTCATCTTCCAGTACAAAAAAATAGAGTCGATCATCGACTGGCGTGCGCTCTTCAAAGGCACGGGCAGCGGCTTCAATCTTGCCAGCCAAAAACTCACGGTTATCCGGCAGTGAGGTAAAGCCAACGCCTGCCTGTTGCGCAAGCGCCTGGAGCCCATCCAAATCGTCGCGGGCAATGGGTCGAATGCGCATTACATCTCTCCTTCATCAAGCGCATCTACCGCGCTTGGCAGGCTTAACGGCGCGGCCAGCACCGCGCGCCCCTCTTCAACACCCAACTGTTTAGCGTGCTGTGGTGAAAGCATTAATTGCCCAGTAGGCGAAAGCGCATAACGCGCCACGATACAGCGGAAATCACCTAAGGTTTGATTGGCAATCATCGCTGGTTCTGCATCGGGCAGTGCGTGTTCAGGGCGTACCCTGACAGGATGCCAAGCGGCACGACGGAAAGTTTCCAATCGCTCACGCTCGGCTTTTACAATCGGCCCTGCGTCGAAAATATCGACATGGCGGGAGCGTACAAAGCCTTCTGCCAACATTTCTGCTAACGCCTCTTCATGAGCAGGGTGCTCTCGGCCAATGGCAGCGCGCGCCTGAGGTGTTAGCAGCGGTAGATAAAGCGGAAATTGCGGCATCACTTCAGCAATAAAGCTTTTCGAGCGAACGCCAGCAATGTGATTCATTTCTTGGAAGCTGCGCGCAAAAAAGTGGCGACCGACGCTTTCCCAAAAAGGCGATTCGTTGTTGCTATCCAGATAGCCTGGAAAGGCGACCGCCAGAATGCGTGAAAAACGCTCGGGGTACTGAGCAATGAACATGAGTCGCGCACGGCGTAACAGACTTTCTGCACTGGTGCCTTTGTAGCGTGGGTTAAGCGATAGCGCGCAGAGCAGCGTGGCATCAGAGGCTTCATGAGAAAGCGCCAAGGTTTGCACTTCCCGGCGCACATTCAGCTGTTGAGAAGCATGAATCAGCGTTTCCTGACGATAGGTGTAGTAGGCTTCAGCGGCGCCTGCCTGGGCGCGAATAGTCGCTGTGCCGAGTACTTCCTCGCGGTCATCATCCGCCAGTACGAACATGTAGTGCTCGTTGCCAGGGAACTCTACGTCGCTATTAAAGGCTTCCTGGGAGCGCACAATGCGCTCCTCAAGCCGATCACGGTTGGCGGGCAGATTGGTGAGCCGCGGCACCGCGTGCTCTGCCAACTGCTCCAGGGCTGGAAGATCAGCCATTGTTACCGGTCGAATTACCAGCATCCTTAACGCCCCCTCTTGTGTGGCTTCTTGCCTACTCATGCGCTGGCAACTAGCCGCTCAATAGCACGCTCTAAACGCGCCATACCCTCAGCGATATCCGCTTCCGGAATGACTAAAGATGGTGCCATGCGTAGCACGTTGGGACCCGCAACCAGTGCCATCACACCCTCTTCGATAGCCAGCGGCAGAATGTCTTTAGCGCGGCCTTCAAAGGCATCCGACATTTGTGCGCCCATGAGCATTCCCATGCCGCGAATTTCTTTAAATACGCCATGTTTGCGGTTAATGGTTTCTAAATGCTCACGGAACAGGTCGTGACGATGCTTAACGCCGCTAAGTACTTCAGGAGTATCAATGAATTCCACCGCCGCCAGCGCAACCGCAGATGCCAACGCATTGCCACCGTAGGTAGAACCATGGGTACCAATTGCCAGAGATTTCGCAATCGCATCCGTAGTTAAAGTGGCGCCAATCGGGAAGCCACCACCCAGTGACTTGGCACTGGTGAGAATATCCGGAGTGATACCGAAATTTTTGTAGGCGTAGAGTTCACCGCTGCGGCCAACGCCCGTTTGCACTTCGTCAAAAATCAGCAGCGCGTTGTGCTCGTCACACAGATCGCGTAGCCCCTGAAGGAACTCTTGGGTCGCGGGAACAATGCCGCCTTCGCCCTGCATCGGTTCAACCATGATGGCGCAGGTATCGTCGCCCACTAGCTTGCGTACGCTTTCCAGGTCATTGAAGTTGGCATGCAAAATGCCGCCTGGCACTGGGCCAAAGCCTTGAGAATACTTGGGCTGACCACCCACACTCACGGTAAAGAAAGTACGCCCATGGAAAGACTGATAAAACGAGATAATTTTATCTTTCTGCTCGCCATGGTGGTCTACCGCCCAACGGCGGGCTAGCTTCAGCGCGGCTTCGTTAGCTTCGCCACCAGATGAGCATAGGAACACTTTATCGGCAAAAGTACGCTCAGTGAGTGTTTTGGCAAGCGCCAGCGCTGGCTCGTTGGTGAATACGTTAGACAGGTGCCAAAGCTTTTCGCCCTGCTCTTTAAGCGCATTCACTAGCACAGGGTGACAGTGGCCAAGCGAGTTCACGGCAATACCACCAGCAAAGTCGATATATTCACGCCCCTGCTGATCCCATAAGCGGCTGCCTTCGCCACGCACTGGAATAATCTGTTGTGGCGAATAGTTTGGCGCCATGTAGTTATCGAAATCCTGACGGCTTGGGGTGTAGCTCATGGGACGATACCTCCGGTGGAGTAAAGGATAAATTCAGTATACGGGGGGCAATAGACGCCGCGCTTTCAGTATTGGGACGGTAAATTATGAAAAGCTGCGCTTATCCAAGCCGTTCTTCCCGCGGTGTAATGCCAAAGTGATTACGATAGGCGGTAGAAAAGTGAGCACCAGAAGAGAACCCGGTCATCAGTGCGATATCCCCTACCGGCCGATCACTCTCGCGTAATTGTTTACGCGCATCTTGTAGGCGCAAATCCAGGTAATAGCGGCTAGGTACTGCCTGCAGATACTTTTTGAACAGGCGCTCTAACTGGCGTCGAGAAATGCCCAAATGTTCGGCCAGCTCTAGGGTAGAAAGCGGCTCTTCAATATTAGCTTCCATCAGCGTGACGGCATCTACCAGGCTTTGTGGCGCATGGCCAAGGCGATTGCGCAGCGGTACATGCTGACGTTCATCGGCTAAGCGAATGCGATCACAGACAAACTGCTCAGAAACCTGCTCGGCAAGGCGCTGGCCATGATGCTTGGCGATCAGTGTTAGCATCATATCCATTGCCGCAGTGCCACCGGCACAGGTTATCCGATCGCGATCAATTTCAAACAGTTGCTGAGAAAGCGTAACTTGCGGATACGCCTGTGCAAACGCATCGAAGCGCTGCCAAGGCAATGTGGCGCGGTAGCCTTCTAATAGACCACAACGGGCAAGCACTTCCGTACCTCCCGCAAGGCCACCAATAGCCACCCCTCTACCCTGATGACTACGCAGCCACTCATTCAGCTTAGCCGGCAGTGCATAGGGTAACGGTGTAGGAGCACATACCAACAACATATCAAGTGGGCCGAGCGGCGCGCCTAAGACATGTTGAGCTAACAAGGAGAGCTGTGCACCACTGCGCACAGGCTCATCGGTTAAGCTTAACGTAACGGTGTGGTAAAGCATCTGCCCGCTTAGCTGATTGGCCATCTGCAGCGGCTCAATAGCGCTCGCATGGGCCAACAGCGAAAAACCTGGCAGCAACACAAAAGCCACCCGCCGACGCTCACTGGCGGATGACATCAACGTACTTGAGAACATAACAAGTTGCTTTGCTGCATAGAAATCGCCGCCAACTTAGATAAATAGCTAGAGAAAAAGCCATCTTACCCAATTGCGCAAGTGAAGGCAGCGCTATGGCTCTTAAAACTAAAATAGGAGGCATAAATACAAAATTGCCGGGCCCAGGCCCGGCAACAGAAGGAGTATGTGTCTTGGTTAACCGCCGCTATTGCCAAGCCCCAGGATGACCATGCCCGCAACGATAATGCCCATCACGATAATGACGAAAGGAAGCACCTTATGTAGCCCGTTAGGCGACTTTTTCGCTTCTGGCTGCCGTTGCGGCTGAGATGTTTCAAAGTCCTCAGGCAGACGTTCATTCATTACGTGCTCTATCTCTTCTTCCCGGGTTTTGCTTTCCTTGGTATCCATGCAACACCTCTCGCTTTCCGGTTAGATGATTAAAAGCGCGGCGATTAACCCTCCTCGTCACGCTTAGCGCTATAGTGTAACGACATCAAAGTGAACATCAGGGTTCACATCTGCGTCGTAATCTACGTCATCACGCTCGAAACCAAACAGCTTCAAAAATTCGTGCTTATATCCAGCATAGTCGGTAATTTCGAACAGGTTCTCTGTCGTGACGGTTGGCCATAGGTCTTGGCAGGCTTGTTGTACGTCGTCACGCAGCTCCCAGTCATCAAGACGTAGGCGGCCTTGGTCGTCAGTGACCATATCGCCAGCCTGGCCAGAGTAAAGACGCTCACCAAACAGGCGATTTAATTGATCAATCGTACCTTCGTGCAGGCCCTGTTCTTTCATGATGCGGTAGACCATGGCGATATACAGCGGCATGACTGGAATCGCGGCACTCGCCTGGGTAACGACCGACTTAAGTACGGCAACATTGGCGCCGCCGCCTGCCTCTTTTAGCTTGGCGTCAATCGCAGTCGCGGCGCGATCAAGGTCTTCTTTCGCTTTGCCCAACGCACCGTGCCAGTAAATCGGCCAGGTAATTTCAGTACCGATATAGCTAAACGCCACGCTACGCGCGCCTTTGGCCAGTACACCCGCATCGTCCAGGGCGCTCATCCATAGCTCCCAGTCCTCACCGCCCATTACCGTGATGGTATCGTCGATCTCTTGCTGAGTGGCAGGCTCAACTTCTGCCTCGATGATGACGTCTTTGTTTGTGTCAATCGCAGTAGCACGATACGTTTCACCAATCGGCTTCAGACTTGAGCGCTTTACTTCGCCAGTGTCTGGCAACTTGCGCACTGGTGAAGCGAGGGAGTAGACCACCAGATCAACTTCACCCATGTCCTGTTTGATCAATTCAATGGCTTTTTCACGCGCTTCGTTAGAGAACGCATCACCATTGATTGATTTACTGTACAGCCCTTCTTGCTTGGCAAATTTGTCAAATGCGGCACTGTTGTACCAACCAGCCGTACCGGTTTTTTTCTCACTACTAGGCTTTTCAAAGAAAACACCTAGGGTATCAGCGCCATAACCAAAGGCAGCCGTAATACGCGCTGCCAAGCCGTAGCCGCTAGAAGCACCAATCACCAACACCTTTTTTGGGCCTTGGCTTCTATCTAAACCACGCGCACGGGTCGCTTCGATCTGTTCCAGAACGTTTTGCTCGCAGCCTTTAGGGTGAGTGGTGGTGCAGATAAAGCCACGCACTTTTGGTTTAATGATCACATTGGACCCCTTTATCAGATTGATGTCGCTATCAGCATGGCAGTGCCATTACCGTGTGGGGGTATTCTAGCGGTCTAGAGGCGCCCTGTCCGCTCTTGAGCTTCTTCGCCATTCACGGCAGGATAGCGACCAGACAACTCCTTGCCGACGAGACCCTGATGAACGCACAGCAGCTAGTCGATGAACGCGGCGACCTATGGCTTGCTCTCGCACCGCTATGGCTGGATCGTGAGCCAAGCGAGCGTGACTACGCCCATATGATTGAGATGATCGAACAGCATGATATGTCGCTGAAAGAGCTAGAGTGGATGTTCCGCTTAGAGCTTGCTCCAGTGATGGCGAGGCACCAGCTATCAATTGCCAGTGAATGGCGAAAATTCGATGACTATACGCTGATGAAGCAGTTGGTCAGCCACAACCTGCGTCTGAAAGGCTGGCGGCGCAAAAGTTGGGCGCTGTTTTCTGGGCTAACCACGATGATGGTTCGTCATCGCTGGGTAGAGTTAATGCAGCGCTTAATGGTTACCCGCGGCGAGTGCTAACCATTCACCTTGCGCTTTACTCTTTATCAAGGGCGGCTTCCAGCGCAAGCCGCAGTGACTGGCCATGATCGTTGGGAGCAAATCGCGCGATCACCCGGCCATCGCGTCCCACCAAGAACTTGGTAAAATTCCATTTGATTACTTTGGTGCCTAACACGCCCGGTGCTTCTTGTTTAAGCACCACAAACAGCGGATGGGCGTTTGGGCCATTCACTGATACTTTTTCCATGAGTGGAAAGCTGACACCAAACTGCTGTTCGCCGAAGATACAGAAAGCCTCTGCACTCTCCGGCGACTGCTTACCAAACTGATTACAGGGGAAACCAAGCACCGTAAAACCACGGTCTCGGTAGCGCTGGTACAAACTTTCCAGTTCTCTTAACTGCGGGGTAAAGCCACACTTACTGGCCACATTAACGACCAACAACACCTGCCCGCGCAGCGCCCGCAAGTTAAATGGCTTGCCTTGATGGGTATAACAATCCTGCTCATAAATCATCATCGCAAGGCCCCCTAAATGACTCCACCATCATAAGCTTTACCATGCCACGGCATTAGCAGTTACACCAGCGCGGCTTATCAACTAATCGGCCCTGCGACAACGCGCAGCGCCAGTGCAATCAGCAGCACCCCAGTGATTCGATTGATCCAATGGGCATGACGCTGGAGCCAAGGTAATACGCGAGAGTGCGAAAGCCCTACTGCTACTAACACATACCATCCTCCATCAATAATAATCGCAGTTGCGACGATAATTGCCTTGGCAAGCACACTCATTTCAGGCGTCACGAACTGACTTAATAGCGCCACAAAGAAAATGATCAACTTGGGATTACCCAGCGCCACCAGCACCCCTTCCTTAGCAGCTTGGCGTGGCGTCGTCACTGCGGCATCGGGGGATAGCGCTCCACCTCTGCCCGCCCGTAGTGCTTTTATCCCAAGCCAAGCCAAATAGGCCGCCCCACACCATGTCACTAGTTGAAATAAATCTGGATGGCGCACAATAAGCGCGCCTAAGCCCCATACGGTAAGCAACGCATAAAACCCGACGCCCAGCGCATGAAAAATCGCCGCCGTCATGCCGGGTAAGCGACCACCTCCTAGCGTATGGCGCAGTACCAGTGCCAGACTAGGTCCTGGTGACATCGCACCCATGGCGCAGATAGCGGCCAGCGATAGCCAGAGTGACAACGGCATTTTTCTCTCCTTGAAAGACAACAATGTAGGTTGGCTGAGTATACGACAGTCGCACAAGCGTATAGCGAATAAATCTATCCCCTTAAATAACGCTGTTAGCATGGTACGCTGTTGGGTAAAATTTTCCCCTTTTTGAAAACGATGACGCCTGCGATGCAGGCGGTTCATGGCTAATAAAGGACTTCAATATGGGTAGGGCGTTTCAAAACCGTAAGGAATCCATGGCCAAAACGGCCGCTGCGAAAACCAAGGTTTACAGCAAGTATGGGCGTGAAATTTACGTCTGCGCTAAAGCAGGCGGCACAGATCCAAACGGTAACCTTGCGCTACGCGGTTTAATGGAGCGTGCTAAGAAAGACCAGGTACCGTCTCACGTTATCGATAAAGCCTTGGATAAAGCGAGCGGCGCAGGCGGCGAAGACTTTTCACCAGCGCGCTATGAAGGCTTTGGACCCGGTAACGTGATGGTGATCGTCGACTGTTTGACCGACAACCCCAATCGCACCTTTGGTGATGTGCGCGGCTGCTTTACCAAAACGAAAAGCAAAATTGGCACTCCCGGCAGCGTTAGCCACATGTTTGATCACTGCGCGATTTTTTCGTTTGCAGGCAGTGATGAAGAAGCGGTGCTTGAAGCCCTCATGGAAGCCGATGTCGACGTTACCGACATTGAACAGGAGGAGGAGCGTATCACGGTGTTTGCGCCGCATACCGATTACGCCAAAGCCAAACAAGCGTTGTTAGATGCTTTCGGTGAGATTGATTTCGAAGTAGACGAAATCCAATTCTTACCACAAACCATCACGCCCATCGAAGGCGATGACGTGGCGATGTTCGAGAAACTGCTGGGCATGCTCGAAGAGCTGGACGATGTTCAGAATGTCTTCCACAGTGCCGAACTACCGGAAGCAACGGCTTAAACCGTCACTCGGTTGATACATCCCTCTTGTGGTCGTCAGCACTTATGTCGCTGGCGGCCGCAGGTCGCCGTCATTAACTAGTGGCACCCTGTGAGTCCATGGCTGCATCAGGCGGTAACAATGCCGGCGTAACGCCCGCGGCACTTAGCACTTGTTTACCGCGCACGGTCAAATCGGTGATAAACAAAAATTGCTGCCGAGGATCCACCGGATAAGCGCGAATACGGTAATGCGTACCCCAAGGTTTCTCCTCAGCTACGACAATAATCGGCTTATCAAACTTAAGGTAAACGCTGGTTAACGCAACGTCTCGTAACGCTTTACGCACCCACCCTGCTTCGTGCTCCGGGTGAAGATAAAAACTTGCCACGCACTGAAGGCTAACGTCACCATTGTTAGCGTTATAAATAGCGGAATCCCAAAGCTTAAGATGAGGCACCGCGACCAAATCATCGTCGGGCGTTACTATTTCTACTGTGCGCATGCCAACGTGCTTTACTTCACCGTAAGTCCCTTCAATGTTGACCCAATCCCCTGGCCGGTAGGGTAATTCAACGGCAGACACTATCCCAGCAATTAAGCTACTTACGTAATCTTTTAAAGCAAAACCAATCGCTAGGCCAATGGCACCCAGCAGCGTCACCATATTGCGTAATGAAGGCTCAATAACGATAGGAACAGCCACAGCCAGCGCGGTAATTAAAATCAATAACCGGGTGAGTGGTACCAGCGCAAATACTCTAAACCGCACTTGGCCATGCAAGCGATTGGCTAACCAGTTCAACCCTCGCTGGCTGACAATAATCAATAGCACCGTACTCGCTAGAATGACTCCTAAGGTAATCAGCGCTTGACTATCAATATCATTAAACAGCTTGGCGTACTGCTCTTGATCGTCCATATCAGCTCCTAAAGCGGGTCAACGAGATAGTTCCGCGATTCCAACAGTTGTCGCACGCTTGCGTAGCTTAATGGGGCGACTTGCCAACGCCCTTGATGGCAACGGAGAATTCCCTGGCGAGCAAGTGCTAACCGTGCGTTTAGCGCTTCATGACTCGAGAAGGGCAGCACATACCCTAACGCTTGATCCTCTAGCCCCCCATGAATGAGCAGTGTATGTAGCAACAGCGTTGCCACATCCCCCATATCTGACGCTAGCTCCGCTTCCGCCAATGCATCCAATAGCCATAGCTCTTTTGAAAACTCTTTTGAAGACTCTTTTGACAGCCCTTGAGACGGCCCTTGAGACGGCCCTTGAGACTGCTCTTGTGAACGACCACTCTCTCCATTTTCCGCCGGTTCGCGCAGTCGCTCTCGCCAGTAGTGCCAAGCAATACCTAAATGCCCTCGACAGTGGGCGGCAAGGCGTTGCAACTCTTTATAGGAACGCTCGTTATAGGAACGCTCGTTATAGGAACGCTCGCCACCAGCGCTATCTTCACTCACGCCAGCAAGAACTGGTTGCCCAGTACGGGAGCTATACACCGTCGGGCGGATGCCACCATTGTCCGCCAACAGGGCAAAGTAGTGCGCTAGCTGCTCACCCTCTAACGCCTGCAGGGTAACCACAGGGACGCCTTCCAAGCCAACTGCATGCTGCAAATAAGCATACGTCCAGCTATCACAACCAATCACACCCTGCCCCAAACGACCACTTAACGCCCGCTCTAATAATTCACGAACGCCTTGTAGCCCTTGGGTATGGCGTAAAAAATGCCGCTCCAAGGCAGGGATTACCCACTGATGCTGGTGGCCACAGCGATCGACCCACTCTAGGCATCCTTCTGTGAGTTCGTTGAGGGTGGGTGCAGATATGCAGTTGACGCCCTGCTGCTGCGCCCAATGGCTAACGACAGCTCCATGGCCACCATAAGGTGGTGAAATAAACAACACGACTGGCGCATCGACATACTCTTGCGTTACTTGGCTGAGCGCGCGAGCCGCTGGCGTCCAGTCAATAGCAGGCACCCAGTGCGAAAGCGCGACTTCAGGCAACTTACGCAGTTCACTCTCTTGTTTTGCTTGGCGTTCCGAGGCCTCTCTGCCCACTATCCACATAGTTGCTGCTCGCCAGCTACGTCGCCACTGGCTGGCTTGGGTGTGTTCTGGCGTTTGAAACGACTCAAGCGCCACCATTTCCCATGGCGAAAAAGCAGACTTCGTTGAGCGCTGCGTCATATGCCGCCTCGAACATAAATAAGTGGATTAAGATTAGCATGCCTCATGAGGGGTTAGCCGAACTTATCGTCTAAAATAAAGTCGTTATATAGTGGCTAACTTATATGAGAGCAAAGCGCAGGAGGCGTCAATGAGCGTAGTTAACGTCACTATGGCAGAACTGCATGAAAAGCTTTCAAAGTGCATTGCAGGCGAACGGGTGCTGATCGACCACGAAGGAAATCGATTTAGCGCACGTATTCAACATGTTGGCTTTACGGGGTTAAAGGTCATTCCTGAAACGCAGATCAAAAACAGCACAGGGGACCCGGGTGATATCGAAGGAGTCACCGTTCCTTATGATGATATTTGGGAACTTGAAGTTAAAGGGGTCGTGTATAGCCGCTTGGAAACGTGATCTTTTTTTGCACACCCACTCCTCAGTGGGCGTGCAATGGCAACACTCCAAAACCAAATAAGTTAACTCAATCCAGTAATAAGCACTGCCTAGCTAGAAAGTCAGACAAATCTTACCGAAGTGTTCACCGGACTCCTGATGGCGGAAGGCGTCGGCAATGTCACTCAGTGCAAACTCACGGTCAATAATCGGCTTCAAATTAGCCGCTTCGATAGCACGAATCATCTCAATTTGATGACGACGACTTCCCACAATAAGACCTTGCAGCTTAGCTTGCTTAGCCATCAGCTTGGCGGTTGGTATTTCGCCTTCCCGACCGGTTAGCACACCAATCAGCGCGATATGGCCGCCAATTTTCACCGCCTCAATCGATTGCGGCAGCGTACCAGGGCCGCCTACTTCAACAACATGGTCGACACCTTCACCATTCGTTAACGCCTTAACGGCCTTGCCCCAGTCAGGCGTTTCTTTATAGTTAATGGTGTGTTCAGCGCCCAGCTCGCGCAGGCGGGTCAGTTTTTCATTAGAAGACGATGTGGCAATTACCCGCGCGCCCATCATCTTGGCAAACTGTAGCGCAAAAATGGAAACGCCCCCGGTGCCCAACACCAGCACGGTGTCTCCTGCTTTTAATCCACCATCAACGACTAGTGCCCGCCAAGCGGTCAAGCCTGCGGTCGTCAGCGTCGCAGACTCCGCATGACTATAACCTTGCGGCTGATGGGTGAACGAGGTAGCGGCAGCCACCACTTGCTCGCGAGCATAGCCATCAATGCCATCCCCTGGCGTGGTGACAAAGTCGCCTACTCGCGCAGGCCCTTCCAGCCAATCAGGGAAAAAGGTCGACACAACGGCATCACCAACTGCGAACTCGCTAACGCCTTCCCCAACCGCTTCGACCACACCGGCACCATCCGACATGGGAATACGGCCATCTGCGGTGGGAATCATCCCTGCTACCACGGCATAGTCATGAAAGTTAAGTGAACTGGCGTGCAGACGTACTTTAATTTCACCGGGACCAGGCTCACCTGGCGTCGTTAGTTCAACCACGTCCAGTTTAGCTAAACCGCCGGGCTCTCGAAGCTGAATGGCTTGCATCACTACCTCCTATTGAACACATGTCGTCCACAGTGACTAGTATTAAAAAGCCTAGTAAACGACTGGTCTAATATGAAATGAGGGCACTGGAGTCAGTATCAAGGCCAAGATCAAGATCGTGCCCCAAAAAGCCCCCGGACTGGCGCTGCCACAAGCTGGCGTAAATACCGTTCTGTGCCAGCAATTCTTGGTGAGTACCACTCTCCACCATACGACCTTCATCGACCACAATTAACCGGTCAAGCATCGCAATGGTCGAAAGTCGGTGTGCAATGGCAATCACCGTTTTGCCCTCCATCAGCGCATCGAGCTGCTCTTGAATCGCGGCTTCCACTTCGGAATCCAACGCTGAGGTAGCCTCGTCCAGCACCAGAATCGGGGCGTTTTTAAGCAGCACGCGAGCAATAGCAATACGCTGGCGCTGACCGCCGGATAGTTTCACACCGCGCTCGCCGACATGGGCATCCAGCCCGCGCCGCCCTTTAGGGTCGACCAACTCGTTGATAAACGTATCTGCGTGGGCACGGCACACCGCTTGCCACACATCATCATCGCTGGCATGAGGGCTACCATAGCGAATATTATCTCTCAGCGAACGATGCAGCAGCGAGGTATCCTGAGTCACCATGCCAATCTGATGACGTAATGAGGTCTGGGTAACGTCAGCAATATTCTGTCCATCAATCAGGATACGCCCGCCCTGTAAGTCATAAAAGCGCAGCAACAGATTGGCCAGGGTGGACTTACCCGCTCCGGATCGGCCAATCAGGCCAATTTTTTCGCCAGGTTTAATCGTCAGGCTCAACCCGTCAAAGACGTTTTTACTTTCACCCTTCGCCTGGGCGTACTGAAAGCGCAGCGCATCAAACACAATTTCGCCATTGGGCACCACAAGCGCCTTGGCATCGGGCTTATCTTTGATCGTGGGCTCTTGGGCAATGGTATTCATACCATCCTGCACCGTACCAATATTTTCAAACAGGCCAGCCACTTCCCATAAGATCCAATCCGACATAAAGCGGATACGCATCACCAGCGCGATCGCAATCGCTAACACGCCCAGAGAAATAGCGTCAAAATACCAAGCGCTGATCGCCATACCCGCCGTTCCCACCAGTAGCAGCGTATTGAGCAGCGTCAGGCAGACACTCATGATGGTGACCAGTCGCATTTGACGATGCACCGTGTTCATAAAACCTTGCATCGCATCCTTGGCGTAGCCCTGTTCACGTTCGGTATCAGCGAATAGCTTAATCGTTTGAATATTGCTGTAACTATCAACCACGCGCCCCGTCATCTGGGCACGGGCATCGGCCTGAGCCATCGAAACGTCGCGCAGGCGCGGGACGAAAAAGCGCATAATGCCTAAATAGCCAACCAACCAAACTGCTAACGGCAATAGTAACCATGGGTCTGCACGGCCTAATAAAATTGCTGCCCCGGTGAAGTACACAATGGCGTACACCAGTAGATCCATCACTTTGGTGACCGTCTCACGAATGGCCAACGCTGTTTGCATGACTTTTTGCGACACCCGCCCTGCAAACTCATCCTGATAAAAGGCCAAGCTTTGGCTAAGCATATGGCGGTGAGAAAGCCAGCGGCCGATCATCGGGTAGTTACCGAAGATGCTTTGGTGGGTAACCAGAGACTGCGCCAATACCAGTAGCGGCAGGCCGATAATCACTAACACGCCCACGCCTGCCAGCCAAAGCCCGTGATCCGACCAGAAACTCGTGCGATCGACGCTACCCAACCAATCGACCAAGTCGCCCATATAACTAAAAAACACCACCTCCGCCGCGGAAACCAAGGCTGTCGCGACCGACATCAGCAAAAGCCACGGCCAGACGGGGCGCGAAAAATGCCAAATAAACGGCAGCAGGCCTTTCGGTGGCGTGGCAACCTCACCTTCGGGATAGGGGTTCACCCGCGTTTCAAAGTAACGGAACAGCGGCGCTAGCGTACGTGACAACATGGAAAGTCCTTTCGTTACCTTGGTAGACAGACATAGTTAAGAAGAGCGGCGACGCAATAGCCAACGAGCCCAAAAAGGAGCCACGATCATCAGTGTGACCATACGCAGTAAGTGGTGAAATGCTACAAACACAGGGTCGATATTCAGCGCAACAGCAAGAATAGCCATTTCACCGATGCCACCGGGAGCCAGCGCTAATAGGGCTACGTCACGGCGCACGCCCAACAGCTGATGGATCAGTTCAGCAAACAGTGCTAACACCACCAGTGCAAGCAGCGTCGCCACTCCCGACTGCCATAAATAACGCCCGAGCAGGCGCCGTGTCATGCCTTGAAAACGCGAGCCAATCGCGCTGCCCAACACCCATAACATGAGGTTCATTCCCCAACTAGGCAAGGTAAGGCTAGCCAGCCCAAACCCAGAGAGCAAGGCCGCCATAATAAGCGGCGCAAGTAACGCCGAACTGGGTATACGCAGCCACCGGCCCACGGGTAATAAGAAAGGAATAGTGAGCAGCATCCAGCCGTGCTCAAGGGCAGCCTGGGCTGGCCCAATGTCACCTGCACCGCCTTCAAATGCCCAAAACAGGGGAGGCAGAAACAGGATAACGAGAATAATCCGTAGTGACTGGGCAATGGCGATGCGTTGCGGGTCGCCGCCACATTGATCGCCGAGCATGATCATTGCCGTCATGGCCCCTGGCGATGCACCAAACCAAGCACTGACCGGGTCGAAGCCACAGCGACGATACCACGCCGCGGCAACCGCGGTGGATGCCGCAACACCGGCCAGCAAGAGTGCTGCCGAGATTGGCCAGTCCAGCACACGATGGGCAAGCTGCGGCGTTACTTGGCTGCCCAGCACCAACCCCATAACCGCTAAAAATACGTTGCGCAGCGGCTCCGGTACGCCAACGCTAATTCCTTTTGCCGATACCAGCAGGTTGGCAATCAGTGGGCCTAGCATCCAGGCTAGCGGTAAACCGGTGAGGTGAAAAACGATGCCGCCCACGGCGCCTACGGTAAGCGATGTTACAAGTCCCTTGGCACTTTCTGCGCTGACACGGATGCCCTTCACGCTCTCCTCCACCCTAACCTTTAACGTTAAAACGCAATTGTTAACCTGCTAAGCGTAGACGTTAGCTTACCACTGCTAAGGGCTTTCGGGTGGTATAGGCCAGTTGTTAAGTGCTAGTTGCTAAGCACTAGTTGCTAAGTACTAGATTTTAAGTCACTGATATTAGGTGTTAAGTACTGCTATTTTTAATCTTCGTCATCATCGCCGCGCATGCGCGCCTGACGATCAGCCTCTTCCTCAATGGCATCATCAATCACTTCCAATAGCTCATCGACATTGGCTATGTGGCTATCAAGCTCAAAATGGCCAGTCAGCTTGCTATCGGGATGTAGCTTGCCTGCTTCATATAAAGCCCACATTTCTTTACCGTAACGGGTAGTCAGTAGCTCGGGGGCGAAACGACCGAAATAGGCGCGCATATTATCCACATCGCGCTCTAGCATCGCCGCCGCGCTGTTGTTACCCGCCGCATCCACCGCTTGGGGCAAATCGATAATCACCGGCCCTTCTGCATCAACCAACACGTTGAATTCAGACAAGTCGCCATGGATCAATCCTGCGCACAGCATTCGGACTACGTCTTGAATCACTTTGGCGTGATAGCGCAGCGCTTGCTCCTCGGTTAGGGTCACTTCGCCTAAACGTGGTGCTACGTTACCCTCGGCATCGCTGATCATTTCCATGAGCAGTACGCCATCAACAAAACCATGTGGTTCAGGCACGCGCACATCTGCGGCAGCAAGACGATACAGCGCATCGACTTCCGCATTCAACCACGCCTGCTCCTGCTCTCTTTGACCGTAGCGAGTCTTTTTAGCCATGGCGCGCGAACGACGACTATTACGCTCCTTGCGCCCTTCTTGGTATTGCACGGCCTGTTTAAAGCTACGCTGTTTAGCTTCTTTAAAGACCTTGGCGCAACGTACTTCTTCACCGCAGCGCACGACATATACCTGCGCCTCTTTACCACTCATTAACTGCACCAGCACCTCGTCGATCATTCCATCATCGACCAGGGGCTGTAATCGCTTAGGGATTTTCATGGTTAGCTGCGTCGGCTCCTCTTTACTATCTGTGCACACTCATTAATCGATCAATAGCGAATACGGCGGACGCGGAAAGCGCGTCCTTTAAGCTTGTCACGTTCAAGTTTGGCCTGGGCTTTTTGAACAGCACCATACTCCACCGCCACATAAGCACTGCGGGCCAGCACTTTAATTTTGCCTACCTGATCGCCACGCAGGCCACCTTCGCTGGTTAGTGCCCCCAGGATATCACCTGGGCGCAACTTGTCTTTCTTACCCCCCGCCAACTGCAGTGTTGCCATAGGCGGTTCAAAGGGCACTGAATGCTGGGGTTTGGGCAAAGGTTCGGTGGTAATCGATTGTTCTAGCAAGCCTTCCAACCGCTCCAGCCGATAATGCTCTTTAGGTGTGACCAGCGTACAGGCAATACCGCTAGCCCCTGCGCGCCCAGTTCGCCCTACGCGATGTACATGAACATCAAGCTCACGGGCAATCTGATAATTAAACACCGCGTCTAATTGGGCAATATCTAAACCACGCGCAGCAACATCCGTTGCTACTAGAATAGACGCACTTTGGTTAGCAAACAGAATTAGGCGACGATCACGATCTTTCTGCTCTAAATCACCGTTGAGCGCCACGGCACTAAAGCCGGCATCCACTAGTTGCTCAGCCACCGTCTGAGTTTCGCGTTTAGTGTTGCAGAACACCACGCTGGTCGCTGGCCGATAAACCAGTAGCAGCTGTTGAAGGGCTGCAAAACGCGCCTCTTCATTAGCAACGTTATAGAAGTGTTGATCAATCGTAGTGGCATCGTGAACCTCGGCCACTTTGACCATGACTGGCTCACGCATAATGCCGCGAGTCATCGCAGTCAGGCCACCTGACGCCTGATCGTCTGGGAATGTCGCACTAAACAGCAGCGTTTGGCGATCAGCGGGGGTCTCATCAATGATCGCATCAATGGTGTCTTGAAAGCCCATATCGAGCATACGATCGGCTTCATCAAGTACCAAGGTGGTAAGCGACCCCAGTGTCAACGAGCCTTTGCGCAAATGCTCATCGATACGTCCCGGCGTGCCCACGACAATATGCGCACCATGTTCCAAGGAGCCTAACTGCGGCCCGAACGGCGCTCCGCCGCATAGGGTAAGCACTTTAACGTTGGGCAAGCCACGCGCCAAACGGCGTAGCTCTTCGGCCACCTGGTCGGCAAGCTCTCGGGTGGGGCACAGCACAAGGCCCTGTACAGCAAACGCCTCCACACGCAATTCAGCCAGCAGCGCCAAGCCAAAGGCAGCGGTTTTTCCCGACCCCGTTTTGGCTTGGGCCAACACATCACGCCCCGCCAACATCGGTGGCAGACTTTGCGCCTGTACAGGCGTCATTGCGTGATAGCCAAGGGAATCTAAATTGCTTAAAAGCGCAGGAGAGAGCGCCAGCGATGCAAAAGAAGTGTCAGACACAAAATTATCCTGAAGGGGCTATATTGCCCAGCAAACCTATAATGTGAAGCACCATACCAGAAAGCGCCAACCTATGCCTTGGCAAGGATAGGCGAACGGTACAACATGGGTGGTTGCTAGGCTCATAGATGAGTGGTTGCTAGCCCCATAGATAGTAGATCAGAGATTAGGAAAGAGTAGTTGCTAGCGCTGCAAAATGCCCCTGGCATAACGCTGCTAAGTCGTTCGGAGCAAGCTCAATCTCCAGCCCACGTCGCCCCGCGCTTACATAAAGTGTCGAAAATGTCTGCGCCGAGTCGTCGATAAACGTAGGCAGACGCTTTTTCTGGCCCAGCGGGCTAACGCCGCCAAGCACATACCCTGTGGCCCGCTCCACGTCAGCGGGCGCCGCCATTGCCGCTTTTTTCGCCCCTGCCGCTTTAGCAATTTGCTTTAACCCCAGTTGACTGGTGACCGGTACAATACCAACTGCCAGCTGCTTACCATCTAGGGTAACGACCAAGGTTTTAAACACTTGCTGAGCGGCAACAGCCAGTTTTTCAGCGGCCTCCAGCCCGTAAGATTGCGCAGCAGCATCGTGTTGATACTCATGGATCTGAAACGCAATGCCTGCATGTTTCGCGCTATTAATCGCCGGTGTCATGTAATTCTCTTAAGTTAACATCATCAGCTCGTCTGAAAAGAACACTTCTCTCTACTAAGTTTAATATCGTGATTGGTTTAATAAAGTCAACTGACAGGCGTCAGTGATATTAAAGCAACTTCCAAAGCACAGCAGAAAGCTGCGGGGGGCGGTGCTTTCTGCCAAGCGTGGTGAAACAAAGCCTAGCGAACTTTATGACGCTTCCAAAGAACTGTCCAAAGAACTGTCTAAAGACACGTCCAAGGACATGTATGGCTCCAAGAGCGCAGAGGAACTTGTAGGGATGGCAAGCACTCAGCGCAAAGGTAAACCTCAAAAGAGAGTATACGTTACTAGCAAAAAGCCGGGGGATTAAGTAACTAATGTAATGCTGGTCACTGCACGCAAGTTACGCAGCTTACAATGCTGCTCCACGCTTTCGACAATCTCCTCAGCATCATTGATTTGCTGCTTATCTAACTGAATATCTACCATTAGAAAACTACCAACTTGAGCTAAACGCACGTCTTCGTTGGTAATATCAAAATCTGCTACCTCTTGCACGACGTCCTGACGAACGCTGTCTAGTGGCTTGCCAAACATCAATTCGCGCAGCGCACCGCGTACCATGCGAATAGGAATTGGTAAGAAGTATCCGGCGATAATCAGCACCATCACAGGGTCAGCAAAACGCGCTAGATGAGCCCAAGGGGTAAACGTTAACCCCCATGTAAGCGCAAAGCCCAGCATCACAGCGGCACTCAGCCATGTGTCCATTTGCCACTGGCGCAGCTCGGCGGCCAGCAGTGATGAACGCGCAATTCGGGCATAGCGCTTCAACCACCACCAAGATAGTAAACAACCTGCCACATTCACCACGCCAAACATCAGCGCAAGATCTAACGTTACCAGCCGCCCGCCTTGTACAAGACTCCACACAGCAGACATCATTGAGAACAGACACACTAACGCGATCACTACGCCTTTAAGCAGTACAGCCAACGGCTCTACGGTCAGCCGCCCAAAGGGGTAATGATCATCGGCAGGTTTGCTCGCTTGCTGTAACGCAAACAACGACAGCGATGCCAGCACTAAACTTAATAGCGAATAGCCACTATCGAATAAAACAGTAATTGATCCACTGGCAAGCCCAAGCGCAAGACCGGTAAAGGCAAACAGGCTGGCTGAGACAGCAGAGAATCTGAGCGCACGACGCTCGGCGACAAAGGGGGTCACGCGAAATACTCCAGTAAAGTGTGTTAAACCCAGCGCATAATAGTGAGTACACTCACGTTTCACCAATCGCTCAGCGCCAACTTTTTTGGCTCTCCACGGAGTAACCTATGCGCGCAGAACAAGTGCAGGCGTTTATTGACGTTACTGAACACGGCTCCTTTGCAGCGGCCGCGCGGCACACAGGGATAAAGCGCAGCACCCTCAGTGCCACAGTGAATGCTTTAGAGGATAGCCTAGGGGTCGTGCTGTTCGAGCGCTCAGGCAATAGCCTACAGCTCACGGCGGTAGGTGAAAGCGTGCTGCCGGACTGCTACCGCCTGCTGACAAGTGCCAGCCGAATAAAAAAACACTGCCAACAGCACCTGCAAGGCGTAGAAAGCCAGCTGTGCATTGCCAGGGATGATGCGTTGCCTGAAGCATTTTGGCGACAAGTCATGCACGATTTAAAGCAGCGCTATCCGCTTACGGCCATCTCGGTATATTTATTGCCTCCTCAAGAGCACCCACAGTTCGTCCTTCGCCAAACCGTCGATATCGCCTTTGGCTTGTATACCGCTGAAGGGGCCGACGTAAGTGCTAGTAATCTTGCCCCGGTGAGCATGTGCCTAGTAGCGGCAACCTCGCATCCACTAAGCCGCTTACCCAGCGTTACCCGCGATGATCTCGCCCAATATACTCAGGTGTGCTTAACCTATGAGCAGGGCGATAAGCTAGTCAGTGAGGCACTTTTTTCGACAAACTACCTAGGGCTGACCATGTTCGAGGTCATTCGCGATGCCGCTATCAATGGCACTGGCTGGGCACTACTACCCTATCCATTAGTGAAAGAAGCCATAGAAAGCCATCAGCTTTGCGCGCTAAATCATGATCTCGCCTTGGACAGCCACTATTATCGCTACGTAGAAGGTGAAAGCCTGGGCGTGGTCGCTACCGCACTGCTAACCAAGGTGTCACGCTTTTTAGGCACGACTCGGTGATACTTTGTCATAACGTTGAAATAGAGCATTGGAAAAAATTGCTTATGCCTTCCACTCTGTTAAGGAACTTGTAAAAAAGTGCTACATAAGGAGATCAAAAGGACACGCTAGAGAACCGGCACAGGTGAGTGTCATCTAAGCGTAAAGTGCATCTGCCAGTGTCGATGTTGCCGTCAACTAAGGAGTAGTTTCCACGATGGTACGACTCGATAAGAAAGCGACTAGGCTGTATGTCCTAGACACGAATGTCCTTATCCACGACCCCGCCGCGCTCTACCATTTTGATGAGCACGACGTTGTTATCCCCATGACTGTTCTCGAGGAGCTAGACAAGCATAAAAACGGCATCAGAGAGATCGCCCGTACGGCGCGGCAAATTAGCCGTACGCTTTCCGATTTAACCAGCCAAGTCACCTTCGACGAAATTCAGAAAGGCATTCCTATTCCTCGCATCAGTGGAGAATCAGGCCGCCTCCATTTTTTGTGCTATAACGACCTTAAACCTTTCGACTCCCTTGATGACAACCCCGACAACCGTATTCTGGCGGAAACCTGCCGGTTACGCGATGAGCGTCCGGATGCTTCCGTCATCCTGATCACCAAAGATATCAACCTGAGGGTGAAAGCTGCCGCGCTAAAAGTGCCGGTGGAAGATTACCTGAATGATCGCGCCTATTCTGACAGCGATGCCATGATTGAAGGCGCACAGGTTTACGCCACTGCCGGACAGGATGGTGCTTCGCTGTGGGAAGCGCTCAATGTCGACGTCACCGTTGAACGTGTCGACCACCACACCTTTTATCAGCTAAGTGGCAACATGCCTCGCCATTGGCATGTCGGCATGCTGGTCTCCGATAGCGAAAATGGTGCTGAGTTTGAAGCCATTGTCCGTGAGCTTTCGCCGTCATCTGCCCGACTACAGCTACTTACCAACTACCGTCACCATGCGGGCGTATGGGGCGTTCATGCTCACGACAGCCGCCAAAACTTCACCCTCAATTTGCTGATGGACCCGGACATTGATCTGGTCACCATTGCTGGTAATGCAGGCACCGGCAAAACCTTTATGACACTCGCCGCAGCGTTCCAGCAGACACTGGATGCCAAACTATTTGAGCGCATTGTGTTTACCCGTGCACCGATCCCCATGGGCGAAGATATTGGTTTCTTACCAGGCACCGAAGAGGAGAAAATGTCACCGTGGATGGGCGCCTTCCACGACAATATGGACAACCTGTTGCGTAATGAAGAAGGGGAATCTAGCTGGGATAATGGTGCGACTCGACAGTTAATTGGCTCTAGGGTGCAGATTCGCGCACCGAGCTTTATGCGTGGGCGTACCTTAAACGATACGTTCTTGATCATTGATGAGGCACAAAACTTCACCCCCAAACAACTGAAGTCACTGGTAACCCGAGCGGGTCGAAATACCAAAATTGTCTGTTTAGGCAACGTGGGCCAGATCGACACGCCCTACCTCACCGCTAACACCTGTGGCATGGCGGCTGTTGTCGAACGATTCAGGGATTGGCCCCATGCAGGGCACATCACCCTGAAAAGCGTTGAACGTTCACGCTTGGCGCTGGCTGCCGAAGAGCTGTTGTAACGCCTGCCGCAAAAACCCTACCGATTTCACACTTCCACTAAACAACACCGCCCAGCTCGGCTGGGCGGTGTTGTTTAGTGGCTATTATTTACAGGTTTATTAATCCCGCTGTTGGTGTCGCGCATCAACATTTTCGCTATTCCAGGGGTTTTCCACACCCACCGTGTCGGCAGCAAATGCCTGACGTTCGCCAAGTGAGCGAGCAGCTCCCACCGTTGTGTCGTTGCAGGTCTGGCGCTCCATTTCGCAGTTGAGTTCGGCACCGAACAGCACCACAAACGCTGATAGCCAAAACCACAGCATTAGTGCCACAACAGCACCAAGAGAGCCATACAGCTCACTAAAGGTAGAAAAGTAACGTGCGTAAAGCGACAAGCCGCCTGAGCCTAATAACCACATAGTGGTGGCAAACAGCGTGCCATAGCTTAACCAGCGCCACTGGGCAGAACGCCGATAAGGCGCGTAACGATACAGCAAAGCAATAAGCACGCTCATCAGTAACAGCAGCGCGGGCCAACGCAGCCATTTCAAAATACTATCCAGCGGTGGCTCAATCGTCAGCGCATCAACCACTATCGGCACAATGGCGATAAACCCCAGTGACACTAGCGTCATTATGATCAAGCCAAAGGTCAACGATACCAGCACGACACCACGCAGCAATAACGGGCGCTTTTCGTGTTCGCCATACACTACGTTTAAGCCAACCACTAACACAGAAACACTTTTCGATGCGATGTACATGGCCACTAACAGCCCCGCAAGCGCTGTCATCACATTGCCAGACTCTGTCGTCTCGACCACCTCTTGAGCCTGCTGGTCAATCAATTTTGCCGCATCCGGTGGCATAAAGCGGCTAATTTCGTAAAGCTGGCGGCCTGCCTCAACAGGATCAAACAGCAACCCCCAAAGAGAAATAACGGCGGCAATGGTCGGAAATAGCGCCAGCAGGGCATAAAAAGCGATGCCCGCTGCAAAGATAGTAATCCGGTCCCGACGTGCAGCACGCACTACACGCCAAATAATATCGAGCCACCCCTTACCGGGAATATCGTCAGGCGCTGTTGCTTCTCTGCCTCGACAGTGAGCCTCCACTCTCTCTTTTTGGCTCATCGCAGCCCCTCCCACATCAGCAAAAGCGCTGCTATCACAGCAAACGCCATCATCAAACCGCTGCCATGATGGCGCATCCATGCTTCTGCGAATAAGCTTCTTTTCAACTGCTCCATTAACGTCCGCTCAATAGCAAGCGAGAACGAAACACTCGCCATTTTTACTCCTTCACAGGCACGAGCGATAGCTCCGATAACACGTAGTCCCTTTAGAGAAAATGCGCTATACAGCCACCATAGATCGCCTGCGGGTGGCGTTTTAATAGCAATACGGCGCAGCCAGCCAGTGCAAATCACAACAGCCATCACAACGACCATGACACCGACGGGGAAAGGCCAACTAAGACTTAACCATTCAGTGGCTGGCGGCACCTTGACGCTGCCGACGGGCAGTGGAAGCCACATTGGCGTTACCAGGGCGGCGACCAATGCCGCCAACCACGCGCCCCACTGGAAGGCATTACTGCCCCCTGAGTGCCGTTGTTGCCACTGACGCCACACGCAGACGCTGATCAACGCAGAAGTGCCAATGGCCGCCCAGGTAAGTAGCATAATCAGATGTTCGTGATGCATTTCATAAAGCGCACTTTTAACGCCCCATTTACTTAGCATCCCCGCCGCCAGCGCACCCGTTAGCGACACGCCTGGCAAGGCGATTAATGCAAACAGCAGGGGTTGCGGCCAGCGAGGCATATGTTCGCTAATGCTGGTGCCCAGAAATAACGCTCCTTTTGCCAATGCATGATGAGCGGCAAAAAACACCACACCCGGTAATAAAAGCGACCACACCTCTGGGGCGGCCAACCCCATGGCCACCATGGCAGTGAGCATGCCCATTTGGCTGATGCTGGAGTACGCCAGAACCGCTTTGGGATGACGCTGCCACACCCCATACAACGCTGCGCCAAACGCGGCTGCCAACCCTGCCACCAGCATGACATGACCAAGCAATGTGAGGCCTGGCGACAACCCCTCGCCTCCTAAAGGCAGCACATTTATCCACCCTAACAACCCAGCCTTAATCATCGCGCCGCTCAACACCGCGCTAGCAGGAGCAGGCGCCACCGGATGCGCTAACGGCAACCAAACATGAAGACCAATAACACCCGCTTTAACCCCAAACCCAAGCCATAACAAAAGCGCCATCAAAGCACCGTAATCAGCGACGGCAATTCCTTCGCGCACCCCCTTAAGCGTCAGGGTTTCCACAGTGCCGGCTGCCCAAAGTAGGCCACCAAGGATAAGCCCTTCGCCAATAACGGCTAAGATTAAGTATGCCCTTGCACCCAGCCGCGCTTCGTTACTACCGCTATGCACCACCAGGGCATAAGCGGCAAACGTCATCAGTGCAAAGCCCAGATAAAAACTGGCGATATCTTGAGCAATAATCAGCAGCACATTGCCCAGCAACGTCAGTGGCCACAGTAGCGCTAACCGCTGAAGTCGACGCTGGACAGCCTGATCGCCCACCTGGGCTTTTCTTTGCTCTGCTGCAAAGTACCCTCGCGCATGAACTGCTGCCAAGCTCCATAGCAAAGCGGTAAAGGCCAGCCACGGCCTACTGAGAGCATTTAACTCCCAATAACCGCCTAACATCCAGGCATCGATTGTCCATTGGACCTCGCCGCTAAAAGCCAGCAGTAACGCTGGCCATGAAGCACTCATCCAAAGCAACGAAAAATAGTCACGGCTAGCAGCCGGCATTCGATACGCCTGCCATACAGTGCTGCCCGCAACACACAGAGGCCAGAGCAACGCCGCCGTCAAGAGTAGTGAGATCATGGCAGGTACTCCCCTACTGCCACGCGGGTAGCCCAATCCAACGGACTAAACGGCAACCCTGCCAACAGCCCTGCCCCAATGCTCACCATCGCAGTAAATACCGCTGGCCATAATAACCAACCGTGGGTTTCCAGACGCCCAAGACGCTGCTCACTGGGCCACTCGCCGTTCCCATGAGCGGGGCCCTCGCGGAACCAAAGGCGGTGCAAGATAGGCAGAAAATAAATAGCATTCAAGGTACTGCTCGCGACTAAAACAACCACGACCCAATACATCTGTGCCTGGATAGCACCCACCCCTAAGTACCACTTAGTAATAAAGCCCGCGATAGGAGGTAGCCCAATCATCCCCAACGCCCCCACAGTGAATGCGAAGCTGGTAAGTGGCATGCGCTTCCCGGCACCGTCCATTTCATCAATACGGTGGATGCCTAACTCTTCAGCGTAGTTACCCGCACAAAAGAACAGCGTGACTTTCATCAAGCCTTGATGCAGAAGATGCGCAAGTGCACCAATGGTACCGAAGGGGCCAAACAGGCAAACACCAAGCACAACATAGGAGACCTGGCTGATAGTGGAAAATGCCAGACGGGGCTTTAATTCCTGCTGGGCAATCGCGCGTAGCGAGCCGTAAATAATCGTGATTGAAGCCGCGACCGCCAGTACAGTGGTAACACCAAGCTCAACGCTGAGCTCAATACCATAAAGATCATAAATCACCCGAAGGATGCCAAAGGCACCGGCTTTTACAACCGCAACAGCATGTAACAGCGCGCTAACCGGCGCAGGCGCTACCATGGCTCTTGGCAGCCACCCATGCAACGGCACCATGGCGGCTTTAACAGCTAACCCCCCCACCAACAGCGCAAATATCAGTGTCAGCAGACCACGATGATCATTGAGATAAGGCGATAACCCCTGTTCAGAAGCGAACGAGTGGTCGCCGGTTAAACTGTAAAGCAGTACTACACCGAGTAGCAGCACCACCCCAGCCGTTAAGGTATAGCGCAGATAAACACGCCCCGCTGCTAACGCTTTAGCAGTTCCGTAGTGGACGACCAACGGGTAGGTGGAAAGGGTCAGCATTTCGTAGAAAATCAGGAACGTAAACAGATTCCCGGCTAACGCGATACCCAGCGTACTCGCGACACATAGGCTGAAAAAGCCAAAAAAGCGTTTGCGGTTCGCCGCCCCTTCTAAATAGCCGATCGCGTAGATCGTGGTACACAGCCACAGTAACGAAGAGAGACCAGCAAACATCACTCCTAGCGCATCGGCTCTCAATACGAACTCAACACCGCCTACAATCTGGAAACTAAAGGTGTCTTCAAACCCCTGAGAAACTCGCCCTACCATCAAGATTACTAGGATAATCTTACTCACAGCGGCAAGCAGGTTAATACTGGTGCGCAGCCGCCGTGCGTCTTCTGGTAAAAGAAAAATAACCGCCGCAGCAAAGAGAGACGTTGCTAGCGCTGTTAGCGGTAGCCAAGCCGCGTTCATGCGCCACCTCCCTGCAATAGCGCCAGTGGTAGGTGGGCCAATAAGCCAAGTGCAAACGCTGCTAACGCCAAACAAAGCGCAATAAGATCCATGCCAGGCGCTAACGGCTGGTAATGATGGCGAGGAGCCGTTTCATCAAAGGAGTAGCGGAAAACACGAAACACATAGGCAGCCGTCAGTAGCGTACCTACTAATAGCGCAGCGACGGCTGTCCATTGCTGTGTCATCACCATCGCCTGTAGCAACAACCACTTTGCAGTGAACCCTGCGCTAGGCGGTAATCCCATCAGCGTAACGGACGCAATACCGAAAATAAGTAGTGATAGCGGTAAACGGCGGCTAGTGCCTGCCAGCCCTTTGATTGAGCTTTCGCCAGTGGCAAGAATCAAATTACCAACGGCCATAAACATAGCCGCTTTTGCCAGCGAGTGGCCCATTAACTGTAGCCAAAACCCTTCCCAGGCCAGTGCTCCCGGCAGCGGTGAAATAGTAGGTCCCAACAGTAAAGGAAAAGCCACCATTAGGTAGCCCAACTGGCCTACCGTCGAAGACGCTACCAAGGTTTTAAGCGATTCAGCACGCCACGCAATTAGCCCGCCCCACACAATCGCGAGCATCCCTAACCATGCCACAAAGCGTGGGGCGAACAGCGCTTCGGGAAGTAAAATACCCCACAGCATGATCAACATAAACAACGAGGCTTTAATCACCAACGCCGCATGCAGTGCACTCACCGGCGTCCAAGCATTTTCATGCACAGGCATTAGCCACCCGTGTAACGGAAAGAGTGCCGCCTTTAGCGCCAACCCTGCACCTATCAAGGCAGCAGCCACCCAAGATACTGGGCCAGGCTCAACTACCTCAGTCAAGGATTTGAGACCAAGCTCTCCCCAATACCCAAACAGCAAGGCCACGCCAAGCAAATAGGCAAGAGACCCTACCAACGCTAACAGTAAATATCGCATGCCTGCTTTTAGCGCATTAGACTTACCTGACAGCAGTAACATACCCACAGCAGCCAGACCCATTGCTTCTAAAGCGGCGTAAAGGGTTAATAGATCTGCCGCTAACCAAATCAGCGAAAGCGCACTGATCAGCACTCCCATCAACGGCCACAGCCATCGCGCGTACTTGCCTGGGTGGGTAAGTTGCAAGTGCCCCGGTGTGTACAAGGCAGCCGCGGCCCCCACCCACTGAGTGATCATTAACATTAAACCGCTCAGACCATTAAAGCGCAGTGACAGCTCAACGCCCGCAACGTGCCATTGCCAGCGCAGTAGACCCACTTCCAGGTAATCGATAACCAACAGTGCACCAGCCAGTAAAATCGGCAGACACACAAGAATAACGGGGAGCAGCCGGCGCGGCGTAAAAAGTGCGCCTAACAAGCCTGCAAAGATCGGCAACACTAGCGTTGCCAACAATGCCCAATGGGAATACCACAGCGGGGCGAACGTGCTTTCGTACAAGCCAAAACGCCATATCATTGCGTCTGCCTCGCAGCGTCACTGTCACTTTCTAGTGCAAGCACACCTTCTAACGAAACAAGTTGCCGAATTAGCAGCACGCCCAACAAGGTACCCAACCAGGCAATGGTCAATCCCACGCTGATAAACGCCTGTGATCCAGGTATCGTGCCCGCCATTCCCGCCAGCAACAGGAACACACCAGACCCAAGAACATTGAAAGCCATTAAGCGGCGCAGCATATGCTTATGTAGTGCAAACGCCCCCATCGCGGTCGCTACAATAATGACGGCAGCGATGATCAGCGGATGCTCAGTCAATGAGTACGCCATGTCAGGCAATAAAAAGCGAATGGCACCGGCTATCATCACACTCCAGGCCAGCGCCAACAGTGCGCGTACTACACTATGTGACCAACGGTGAAGGGAACGGTCATAATGTGGCACTTTTTCGGTAGTGGCAGGGAATGCACTCAATGCATAAAAAAAACTACCCCCCGTCAGCGCCACCCCTAGTACAAGCTCTGCCAACGCCAACCAGGGTGCGCCAAGCTGCCACCAAGAAAGACTCATTAATAGCGCAAATAGCAAAAACAGACCGCTCGCCCGTTTTAAGTGGCGATCAAACAGACAAGCTAGCGCCGCGGCTACCAAGCAGAGCGCTAAACCGCTTTCTACATATTCAATTGAAGCTATCATAAGCCTTCGCTGATTCCTTGCATCGGCTACGGGGTTGGATGCAAGGCTTAAGCTAGACGCTCGCTCAGCCACTTACCAATATCATTTACCTGCTGCGGGCATAGCGCATGCGCCATCGGATACTGGCGATAATTAACCGTGTAGCCCATTTCTTTTAGACGTTCAACACCACTGCGGCCCAGAGTTTCAGGAACGATGGGGTCGAAATTCCCATGATGCACTTCGATGGGTATCTCACGATTGGGTTCAGCTAAATCGATACTATCGGCCGTCGCAAAATAGGTCGACATAGCCAACAGTCCGCCAAGAGGTTGAGGGAACGAGAGTGCCGCCTGATAAGCCACTGCGCCACCTTGGGAAAAACCCGCGACAATAATACGACGGCTGTCGATCCCTTGATCAATCTGTTCTTCAATCAGTGCCTGGATACGTTCGGCAGACGTTTTCAGCTGCACTTCATCTACCCGACGTCCTAAGTCCATAGCGAGAATGTCGTACCACGCGGGCATCACCATGCCGCCATTAATAGTGACCGGCAAGCGCGGCGCATGGGGCATAATAAAACGCACATGCGCTGAGTCCGGTAGCGTCAGGGCTGGCACTAGCGGCTCGAAATCGTGCCCATCGGCACCCAACCCGTGAATAATAAACACGCACGCATCGGCGGGTTGACCATTTTGCGGTTCAATAATCAGTTCGCCTGGGGCTGTCATGGGCTCTTTCCTTGCTAACGTTAAAAGCGCCACCCTAGCGTAAAGTGGCGCGTTGGGCGAGTCATTTGCCTGCTTAAAGCGGCCAAACCAGTGGAATAAGGGTTAAGGCAATGGCGCCTGTCAAAAGGTTTAAGCCACCACCAACACGCAAGAAATCACTCACCCGGTAGCCGCCAGGACCATGGACCATAAGGTTCGTTTGGTAACCAATTGGCGTTAAAAAACTCGCCGAGGCAGCAAACATTACTGCCACTACGTAGGGCATCGGGTTAACCCCCAGGCTTTCTGCTGCGGCCATAACCACCGGAAAAATGATCACCGCAGCGGCATTATTGGTTACCAACTCGGTTAACATTGCCACGACGCAATAAGTGGCAATTAATAGCAATAGCGGGTTACCCGCCACCAACGATAGAACACTGCCCGCCAGGAAATCCGCCGCGCCGGATGTTTGCAGCGCAGCCCCTACCCCGAACGATGCTGCAATAGTCAGCAACACTTGCGTATCCAGGCCACGCTTAGCAGCGCCCACGGAACAACAACCGGTTAACAGCGCGAGCGCCGCGCCCAACATGGCAGCATTGAGCATACTTAAGACACCTAATGCCGCCAACAGCACCGCCCCCAACAGAATCGCCCAAGCCAGCGGGGCTTTTTCGTGCACAGGCCGCGCTGAACCGTTCAACTCGCTGATTAAAAGAAAGTCTTTCGATTGGCGATGGCGTTCAATAAACGGAGGGCGCGCTTCTAACAGCAGCACATCAGCAGGTTGCAAACGGACTTGGCCTAAGTTGCCGGTTACCCGCTCGCCGCCACGACAGATTGCTAGGACAGCAGCGCCATACAGCGTTCTAAAACGGCCGTCACGAATCCGCTGTCCAATAAACTGGCACTGGTTCGATACCACCGCTTCAACCAAGCGACGCTCTTTAAACTCTTTTTCCAAACTCGACGCGGCGTCACGAGAAGGGATGAGCCCACGAATCTGCTGTAGCTCTACAGCGGCATCCGAGGTGCCCACAAAAACGAGTCGGTCACCAGCCTTTAGCTGCTCGCCTGGCCCCACCACACTCACCACATTACCTGCACGCTCAATTTCAACTAGAAAAAGCTCTTGAAGATGGCGTAACCCAGCTTCTTCCACCGTACGGTCAACCAGCACTCCCGCAGGATCAACTTCCATTTCGATAGTGAACTCGCGAGGATTAGCAAACGCTTTTGACATCCCCTCTCGTGAGGGCAATAAGCGTGACCCTAAGAAGATAAGATAAGCAAGCCCCACCAGCGCCACAGGGACGCCTACCCACGCCAAATCAAATAGCCCCATCTCAAGCGCGGGATAGCGCTCTACTAACAAACCATGCACAACTAAGTTAGTACTGGTACCAAACAGTGTAATGGTACCGCCGAGAATGGAAGCAAAGCTGAGCGGCATTAACAGCCGTTGAGGAGAAAGCCTTAGTCGCCGACTCCAGCTCATGACAGCAGGGATGTAGGTAGCCACTACGGGCGTGTTATTGAGAAAACCGCTCAGCGATGCCACGGGTAACAGCAGCCGAACAAGCGCGCCCCGTTCACTACTAGGACGCCCCAGTACATAGCGGATAATCAGGTCAATGCCGCCCGTTTCACGAATACTGGCCACCAGCACATACATAAAGGCCACGGTGAACAAACCACTGTTAGAAAAACCGCCCAGCGCCTGCTGGGGGTCAATGACACCTAAGGTCATTAACACCACGACGGCACCAAGCAGAATAATGTCTGGCCCCAATCGAGACAGTGTCATTAACGGGAAGATAGTGAGCACTACCCCCACGGCTATCCAAGCATCCAGCGACATATCCTGCATCCCTAACCTAAAATCTTAGGAGCATTGTGCCGCCTCGAGGATATTCTAAAAAGTTATTTTTAGAAACACAGTAAGAACAAAAAAGAATATAGGCGTGTGGCGTGTGGCGTGTGGCGTGTGGCGTGTGGCGTGTGGCGTGTGGCGTGTGGCGTGTGGCGTGTGCAGGGTATTGACTATGTAGCAATAAAAAACCCCGCTTTCGCGGGGTTTTTTAGCGTATTAGCGTTAAACGCTAACAGCGAACATCATCGTTTCTAATTAAAGAACTTTGATGTTAGAAGCCTGAAGGCCTTTTTTACCCTGAGTGACGTCGAAGGAAACCTTCTGACCGTCTTGCAGAGTTTTGAAGCCGTCAGCTTGAATTTCAGAGAAATGCGCGAACAGATCGTCGCCATTGTCGTCCGGAGAAATGAAGCCGAAGCCTTTAGTGTCGTTAAACCACTTAACGGTACCAGTTGCCATGATCGAAATCCTCGATGTAGCTTGATGTAGAGCCGGGTAATACCCGAGTTGCAGTGGGTAGAACAAGAAACTTTCACCAGACTAAACGCTTGGGCGTTTCGATACTGCTGACAACGTTCGACTTGCTAACCAACTGCATTCAGCATGCGCTTAACTTAGCCGCACGTCAATACAATGATGAAAAAAAATGTCAGGATGATGACTGATCCGCAACTGCCATCCACCCTGCTGCTTTCTCAGCAATCATTAAGGTAGGTGAGTTGGTATTACCGCTGGTAATGGTCGGCATAATACTGGCGTCCACTACTCGCAGCCCGCTCACCCCCTTAACACGCAGCTTGGAATCCACCACGGCGTCCGGATCATCGTCACGGCCCATTTTCGCCGTCCCGACGGGGTGAAAGATCGTGGTACCAATATCGCCCGCCAATTTGGCCAGCTCCTCGTCGCTTTGATACTGCAACCCAGGTTTAAACTCTTCTGGCTGATACTTGGCAAATGCTTGCTGCTCGGCAATCCACCGCGTAACCCGTAATGAGTCTGCCGCCACCTTGCGGTCTTCTTGGGTGCTCAGGTAGTTAGGCTCTATGGCAGGCGCCGTTTGTGGATCACGGTTTTTGATCCTTACCGAGCCACGGCTTGTGGGATTAAGGTTGCAAACACTGGCAGTAATCGCTGGGAAGTTATGTAACGGTTGGCCAAACGCATCAAGGCTTAATGGCTGTACGTGGTACTCGATGTTGGCGTGCTGATACTCGTCAGAACTACGCGTAAAGATACATAGCTGAGAAGGCGCCATGCTCATCGGCCCCCGACGTTTCAGCACGTACTCCAGACCAATCATGGCTTTACCCAACAGAGTACTGGCCATAGTGTTCAGCGTTTTTGCCCCTTTTACTTTATAGACGGAGCGAATCTGCAAGTGATCCTGTAGATTTTCGCCTACGCCGGGTAGCGCTGACACCACATCAATACCGTGTTGTTGTAATAGCTCGGGCGCGCCAATACCGGAAAGCTGCAGAATCTGTGGCGAACCGATAGCGCCCGCACTCAGCACAACTTCTTTATTGGCTGTCACGTTGATCGTTGTACCTTCACGCAAAAGCTCAGCGCCCGTGCAGCGTGGTTGGCCATCTTGTGGTTCAAATAGCAGCCGATTGACATGGGTGGAGTGCCAGATCGTTAGGTTGGTGCGTTGCTTGATCGGCCGCAAAAACGCTTTAGAAGTATTCCAGCGCCAGCCATTGCGCTGGTTGACCTCAAAATAGTTAACGCCTTCGTTATCACCACGATTGAAATCGTCAGTGCGCGGAATACCCGCTTGCACCGCCGCTTCAGCGAAATCATCTAGCACTTGCCAGCTTAAGCGCTGTTTTTCGATCCGCCATTCGCCACCATGGCCATGGTAACGGCAATGATCGGCATCGCCATCACCGCCTTCATCCAAGCGGTGATGGTCTTCGTGTTTCATGAAATCTGGCAAGCAGTTGTCCCACCGCCAGGCATCATCGCCGGTCAACTCGGCCCAGTGATCATAATCGCGTGCCTGACCACGTAGATAAAGCATGCCATTGATGCTGGAACAGCCACCGAGCGTTTTACCCCGAGGGTAAATCAGTGAGCGACCATTGAGTCCTTTGTCAGGCTCAGTACGAAACAGCCAGTCTGTGCGCGGGTTGTTGATGCAGTAAAGATAGCCCACCGGAATATGAATCCAGTGGTAGTTATCCGGCCCGCCCGCTTCAATTAGCAGTACCTTATTATTTGGATTAGCACTAAGTCTATTAGCCATCAGGCACCCTGCGGTGCCTGCGCCGATCACAATATAATCGAAGTTATTATTAGCAACATGTGACATGAACGGGCTCCCGTAACATAATGGCGTTACTTCGCCGTAGGCATCACAAACTCAGCGCCTGAATCAATAGAGTCTGACCAGCGCTGCATAATGGATTTCTGCTTGGTATAGAAACGTACGCCCTCTTCACCATAAGCATGCGTATCGCCAAACAGCGAACGCTTCCAACCGCCGAAACCGTGCCACGCCATGGGTACCGGAATGGGCACATTGATGCCGACCATGCCCACCTGAATACGGCGACCAAATTCCCGCGCAACGCTACCACTCTCAGTGAAGCAGCTCACTCCGTTACCAAATTCATGGTCATTGATCAGTTGAATGGCGGTGGCAATATCCGGCACCCGAATACAGGCCAGCACTGGGCCAAATATCTCTTCTTTGTAAATGGTCATCTCGGGGGTGACATGATCAAACAAGGTACCGCCCATCCAGAAGCCTTCGGCACAGCCGTCGCCGGCTTGCGCGGCATCGAACTCTCGGCCATCCACCACCAAGTGCGCGCCTTCCTCTACGCCTTTATTGATGTAACCAGTAATCCGCTCATGGGCTTGGCGGGTAACAATCGGCCCCATTTCCGCATCCAGCTGCATGCCGTCTTTAACTTTCAGCGCTTTGGCACGTTCCGCCAACTGAGCCACCACGCCATCCGCCACATCGCCCACCAGCACCGCCACGCTGATTGCCATACAACGTTCGCCCGCCGAGCCGTAGGCAGCGCCAATCAGGGCATCCACCGCCTTATCCAGGTTGGCATCTGGCATCACTACCATATGATTTTTAGCGCCACCCAGTGCTTGCACCCGCTTGCCGTGCTTAGCGCCACGCTCGTAAATCAAGTTAGCAATCGGCGTAGAACCAACAAACGACAACGCTTTAACATCCGGATGGTCGATCAATGCTTCAACGCTGTCTTTATCGCCCTGAACCACGTTGAACACACCATCCGGCAGCCCTGCCTGCTTGAGCAGATCGGCGATCATCAGCGAAGCACTGGGGTCAAGCGGACTAGGCTTAAGAACAAAAGTATTACCTGCAGCAATCGCCACTGGGAACATCCACATCGGTACCATGACCGGGAAGTTGAACGGCGTAATGCCCGCCACCACACCCAATGGCTGACGCATGGTCCAGTTATCAATACCGGTGCTTACCTGCTCCGTATAATCGCCTTTTAACAACTGAGGAATACCGCAAGCGAATTCAACGATATCAATCCCCCGGGCAACTTCGCCCTGGGCATCGGTAAACACTTTGCCATGCTCTTTAGTAATTGCTTCCGCCAGCGCATCTTTATAGGTGTTGAGCAGCTCCAAAAACTTGAACATTACCCGTGCCCGGCGAATGGGTGGGGTGTCTGCCCAAGTAGGAAATGCCGCTTTAGCGGCTTGCACAGCACTATCGACATCGTGTGCCGAGGCGAGCACCACGTTTCCGGTGACGTTACCCGTCGCAGGATTAAATACATTTTGCGAAAGACCCGAGCTTCCCTGGCTGATCTGCCCATTAATGAAATGGTTAATAGTGGTTGTTGTCATGTGGCTACCTTTATAAGCAGATTAAAATAACGAATTAAGTATCGACAGATTAACCAGCCCTGCGAGGCAATCAATTGAGTAATTTTTAACCCGGATATAAGCTTTTCAAATAACACAACGACAACAGGTGCTCGCTTATGCAAGAAAACTCAGCGCTACGGGCATTTGTAGCCGTCGCACGTACCGGAAGCGTTTCACGGGCAGCTGACCAGCTCTGCCTGACTCAACCCGCCGTCAGTCTAAAGTTGAAGCAGCTTCAGCAGCACTTAGGGTTAACCCTATTCACCCGTCGCCCTCAGGGGTTAACGCTCACTGCCGATGGCTATGCGTTATTACCCGCCGCAGAAAATGCCCTGGCCAGCGCCCTGGCCTTTGAGCAACGCGCTAGCGCTTTGCACAGCACCCTGCGAGGAAAACTAAAAATCGGCACGATTGTTGATCCGGAATTTATTCGCCTGGGCAAATTTCTCAGCCGATTGATGGCCCGTGCCCCTCAACTGGAAACCGAGTTGCATCACGGAATGAGTGGCAACGTATTAACGAGGGTGGAGCAAGGCGAACTGGATGTAGGCTTTTTTCTCGCGCCTCCCGGTGAGGGTTCAGGAAGCGACCTCCTTGCTTGGCGTGAGCTGACCCACTTCCACTACCACGTCATTGCTCCAGCAGGATGGGAAACCAAACTGTTAGATACTCGCTGGGAAGCTCTAGCCAAGCTTCCCTGGATAGTCACTCCCCCAGTCTCAGCACACCACCGACTGCTAGATCGCGTCCTAACCCCAAGTGGCGCCACGCCGAATAGGGTTGCCCAAGTAGACCAAGAAGCTTGTATGCTGGATTTAGTCCGTGCGGGAGTGGGTCTAAGCTTAGCAAGGGATGCGCTGGCAATGGCCGAACGCCAGGAAAGCGGTTTGGCTGTAGCCGAAAATGTGCGCCTGCCCTGCGCACTTAGCATGATATGGCGCAAAGAACGCGCTGCGGAACCGGCGCTCAAAGCAGCCCTGGATACGTTAGACACAGTATGGCCTTACCGGCTGGGATAGCGAATAGGTTATGTAAGGTAGTCGCCACCATTGCCACTAATTGATTCTACAGCGAGCGATAACTCACTACGTCTACTGGAGTGCTTACCATGACTCGATTCCAGCTTTTTCGCACCTTATATCAGCCCTTAACGCTGTGTGTCATAGCTGTCGCAGGTCTCGCCAGCACGCCGCTCCATGCTCAGCCTAATGCGGAAGCTACGTTTGCTGGCGGCTGTTTTTGGTGCATGGAGCCTCCCTACGATAAGCAGCCCGGCGTCAGCGCCACCATTTCTGGTTATATGGGCGGCGAGCTTGAAAACCCTAGCTACGAGCAAATTTCTCGCGGCGGCACTGGCCACGTCGAAGTAGTGCAAATCAGCTACGATGACAGCCAGATCAGCTACGAGCAGTTGCTAGAGATTTTCTGGCGCAATATTGATCCTTTCGCCGTAGACCGCCAGTTTTGCGACAGCGGCGACCAGTACCGCTCAGCTATTTTTTACCATAGTGAAGAACAGCGGAAACTAGCAGAAGCATCGAAAGCTGACATGGAAGCGCGCTTTGGCCAGGCTATAGCGACTGAAATAACTCCCGCCAGCGAGTTTTGGGAAGCTGAAGAGTACCACCAGGATTACTATCAAAAGAATCCGCTACGCTACCGGTTCTATCGTTTGAGCTGTGGCCGGGACAATCGCCTGGAAGAGGTATGGGGCGAAGAAGCCGGTGGGCCAATATTTGAGTAGCCTACCCTTGGCGCGCAAGTTTAACGGAACATTTTTTACCAACGGCTGCCCCAAAGGGAGCGCTGTAGTTAAGACGCTAACAATCAATTTGGGCAAACCGGCGTTTTTCTACTAGAGTGGAGAATCAACATTAATAGACCAGTCGGCTAATAACTGATCTATTGTTTAACGCCCCGTTGATCAAAAGATAGGAGATCTTATGAGCAACAGCATCACCACCGTCAACCCAGCCACCGGCGAAACGCTTGAGACTTATGCGCTAATGGATGCCAGCCAGGCCAAGCAGATTGTCGAGGCTAGCCATGAAGCGTTTCTTGATTGGCGACTTAAACCACTTGAGCAGCGCGCTAAGGTAGTCAAAGCCATTGGCGAAGCGCTTAACGCCAATAAAGAAGAGCTTGCCGAACTGATGGTGAAGGAAATGGGCAAACTACCCAGCCAAGCCCGCCAGGAAGTCGAGCTTTGCGCAGGTATATGTGATTACACCGCGAAACATGGCCCCACTATATTAGCTGACGAACAGCGCAACCCCAGCAACGGCGAGCGTGGCATTGTTACATACTCTCCAATGGGCGTTATCTATGGCATACAGCCGTGGAACTTCCCTGCTTATCAAGTAGTGCGTTACTCCATCGCCAACATTATGGCGGGTAATAGCGTGCTACTAAAACATGCTGAGAATGTCACTGGCAGTGGCCTACTGCTCGAAAAAATTTACCGTGAGGCTGGCCTACCGGAAAACGTTTTCCGCACGATCATTATCTCTCACGATGTCTCTGATGAGGTGATTGCACACCCGGCGGTTCGTGGCGTCACGCTTACGGGCAGTGATGGTGCAGGACGTAAAGTGGCGGCAAAAGCCGCCGAACACCTGAAAAAGACCGTACTGGAGTTGGGCTCAAACGATGCCTATTTGGTACTGGATGATGCCGATCTCGATGTTGCCGTCAAAACCTGCGTCACTGGCCGAGTGTTTAATACCGGACAGACCTGCGTGGCTGCAAAACGCTTCGTGGTGACCGATGCCAACTATGACGCGTTCAAAGCGCGTTTTGTGGAAAAAATGAAGGCGCTGAAAGTAGGCGACCCCAGGGCAGATGGCACCCACTTAGGCCCCATGGCGCGGGTTGACCTTCGCGATGCTCTCCACGAGCAGGTGGAACAGAGTGTGCGTAAAGGCGCAAAAATCCTCTGCGGCGGCGAAAAACCATCTGGCGAAGGCGCGTTTTACCCAGTGACCGTACTGGAGAACGTGACACCCGGCCAGCCCGCCTACGATGACGAGCTATTCGGACCAGTCGCGGCGCTGATTCGCGCTAAAGACGACGACGACGCCATGCGCATTGCCAACGACAGCCGTTATGGCCTAGGTGGTGGCATCATCTCTAAAGACGTGCAGCGTGCCACTGAGCTTGCCAGCAAGTACTTCGACACTGGCATGGTGTTTATCAATGGCTTTGGCGTTGCCACCCCGGAAATGCCGTTTGGCGGCGTAAAAGACTCGGGCTATGGGCGTGAGCATGGCGGTTTTGGCATGCTTGAGTTCGTTAACGCAAAGTCGGTCATTGTTGTTAAAGAGTGAAGCGGTAAACGCTCAGAACCATAGGTCATAAAATGAACGCGCCGCTAGCTTTCAACAGGCTAGCGGCGCTTTTTTCGTTACTCGTATTATTATGGGTTTTAATGTTGCTCTGCGGTTCGGCGCTGCCAAAACTTCACTATTAGGACCATCACTAGCCACGTCACTAACGCCGCAATAACATCGTCTAACACAATGCCAAAGCCACCCTGTACATACTCTGCCAAATGAATTGGCGGCGGCTTCAGCGAATCAAAGAAGCGATAAATAACGAATGCCAACGCCATCACCAGTGGATGGCGAGCTGCTTGCAGCCCAATAACCGCTAACGGGAACGCGACATATTCGTCGGCAACGATGCTGCCATGGTCAGCACCCGCAAAATGTAGCGAAGCTGCATGACATACTGGAACAGCTGCAGCAACTAACAGCCCCGTGATGGCCGCTTGCTGGCGGGTTGGCTTGCTTAACAGCCACCACGCTAAGGGAATGCCCAACAGCGAACCAACCGTACCCGGCGCGACTGGCGCCAGCCCCAGCCCAAAGCCGGTGGCTAGCCAAAAATTAAGTGTATCCAGCATTAACCTGCCTGCTGCGCCTGGCGCTCAAGCTCGGCAGCCATGTCGGGCGAGAGATTCAGCGCACTTGCTAATTGATCCAACCAAGCACGCTCCATGGGATTTTGATCATCGGTCACCGCAACGCTGATCAGATACATCTCGCGGGCAGCCTGGGGAGAGTCGGCTTCACGGGCGAGTGTCTGAGCATCCAGCGGGGCATTGAGCTGCTGCTCGACCCAGCGGTGCATCTCCTGATCGGCACCTAGCGCATCGATCTGCTCTGTGATGAGTGCCTGCTCTTGCTCATCAATGTGGCCATCGGCCCTGGCGGCCATAATCATTGCTTGCAACAGCTCAAGGCTGCGCCGCTCTTGATACTCACCGCTAAGCACTTCTACTCGTTCGCCCTCGGATGCATTTTGAGCAGTATTAGACGAGTTAGCCGCATTCTTCCCTTCCTGGGAGCTTTGCCATGCTTTCCAGGCCAGCATGCCCACACCAGCAATTGCGCCGTACTTGAGCGCTTTACCGCCCATGCTACGACCACGCTTAGAGCCAATGAGCATGCCCATTGCGCCACCACCTAACAGGCTCTTGATATCAAAACCGCTAGAGCCACCCCCTTGCCGCGAGCCCTGGCCTGCGCTACTGCTACCACCGCCTAGCTGGCGCGATAGCCCATCAATAACGCCTTTAACATCGATACCGCTTCCGCTGTTTCCACTGCTGTTTCCACTACTTCTGCTACCGCTGGCCTGGCTGGCCTGCTTCATCAACTGTTGTAAAATCTTGCTTGCGTTCATCCTTGTACTCCTACGTGGATAGTATCTAAGTGGATAGTATCTAAGTGGATAGCATCTCTAGGGCTCGCTAGACGATTCACTTCCGTTATAAAACATGCTGTATGAATGCAGCATGAATTAGCGCCACCCAAAGCATTAAAGAAGCGCGCCCTTCACCTCCACCGAGCTACCAAGTCGACTGGCACGCACTTCAACACGGACAGGCATTTGCTCTTTGAGTTCGCTGACATGAGAGATAATGCCGATCATTCGCCCGCCCATTTGTAACTCACTGAGCATCGCAATTGCTTGGTCTAATGCATCCTGATCAAGGCTACCAAAGCCCTCATCAATAAATAGCGTATCCAACTGAATCCCGCCTGCGTAGGCCTGCACCACGTCAGAAAGCCCTAGCGCCAGCGCCAAAGCCGCCATAAACGACTCGCCGCCGGAAAGCGTCGCTACCGAACGGCTCTTACCAGTGTAGGTATCGGCCACATCCAACTCCAATCCCGAGGCTTTATTGCCCTTGGATGGGTCTTCGCGTCGCACTAATTGGTAGCGCCCGCGGCTCATACGCACCAGCCGTTCAGACGCCTGAATCAGTACATCATCGAGTAGCACACCCAGTACAAACCGCTGCAAGCTAATGCGATTACCGGTACGCCCGTTAGCCACTTCGCTTAATGTCCCCCACACCCGATACTGGGCTTCAAGTTCGGCCTGAGCCTCACGGGCGGCGGTAAGTTTTTGACGAATCCCCTGCAGCGTATTTAGACGCCCATCCAGCGCCCGCCATGCATCGAGTTGAGTATGCTCCTCCGCTTGGGCGGCTTCGGTAAGCGCGGTGAGTGCGACGAGATCTGGCGGCGTTTTTTCGGCCAGCTGGGCGTGGTAATTGTGTAGCGCGCCGTCAAGTTCAGCCAAACGGCGTTGATAGGCCTCTACTTGGCGAGCCAGATCTTGCCGCTGGCTATCCTCTAGCTGAGCCGCCTGAAAAGCAGCTTCGCTGTCAAATGAACTGGCTTGTAGCGCCGCTTGCCACCCAGCCTGGGCCTGCTCAAGCGCTTGCTGGTTTCGCGCCAACTGCTGGTTTGCACTGCGCAGCTGCTCTTCTGCCCGCGCCTGCTGGGTTTGGCTGGTCGAAAGCACCTGTTGTGCTCGCTCCCAGGCCTGTTCAAGCTCAGCAATTTGGTTATCAAGTTCAGTGAGCGTTTGGCGCATGGCCAACGGGTTGCGGGCATCTTCTGGCAGCGATTGGCTTAATTGATCGCGCTGGCTCGCTAGCCGTAACGCCTCCTCTTTGGTCTTTTCAACCGCTGGCCGCTGGGCTTTGAGCTGTTTGTCCAGCGTGCCCCAGCCGCTACGCAGCTCGTCACGGGCAGCGCTTTGCCGGTTAATCTCACTCTCGACCTGTTGCCGACGCGCGACTTGGCGGCGCCATTGTTCGCAGGCCTGTTGCAGTTCAACTGGCGGTTGGCTGGCCCAGTCGCCTAACTGGTGACTAAGGCGCTGCGCTTGCTCAGCGTTATAGCTAAGTTGTTGTGTTAACTGCTGCTCCTGACGCTCAGCGGTTTGTAAGGCTTGGCGAGCCTGCTCCTGGGCTGAGCGGGCTTCTTCTACCTGCGCCTGGGTAACGATATCAGCATGCTGAACCGCGGGTGATGGGTGTTCAAGGCTGCCACACACCGGGCAAGGCGCGTCCTCTTCCAGGGTAAGCGCTAATAGTGCGGCTTGCCCTTGGTGCCAGCGCATCTCTTGCTCGGTTGCGTGGCGCTTAGCCTGTTCTGCTTCGCTGCGCCGACCTTGAAGTGCCGCCGCTGCCTGCTGTTGTTGAGCGACAAGTTCACGCCTCTGCCGCATCAGCGCTTCCAACTCCTGCCGCTGAGCTAGCAGGCTCTCATGGCGGCTCAGCTCTGCAGGGGCGCTGGCCAACTGCTGACTTTCCGTTTGCAGCTGCTCAAGCGTCACGCTTAGCGCTTCACCTTGCTGGCGAATACCGTCTAACTGAGCTTCGTTACGCTTAAGTATGTCATCGGCCTGCTGCCAAGCGGTTTGCGCCGCTTGCCAGCGCGTTTCAAGCTCACTTAACTGCTGGCTTTTGTGGATAAACTCGCCCAACTGACGATGGCGCTCGCGCAGTGCAGGTAGTTCGGCCTGGCGCTGGCGTGCCGCTTCAAAGGTACCTTTGGCTTGTTCAGTATTGGTACGCTGGGTAGTCAGCGCGGCATCAGCCTGTCGCTGCTCTTGTTGGGCGGTCGTGAGTGCCTGCTGCGCTTGGACTAACGCAGCCCTATAAGGTCGCAGCGCTTGAGCGTGGTCGCTTTGGGTCAAGCGGTTTTGAACGGCCGTTATTTGCGCCTGCTGCTCAAGGTGGCGTGCTTTCTCTGCAGCGAGGCTGTCCCGCGCTTCAAATTGGCGCTGTAACGCTTGGGCTGCATCTCGTCGCTGTTCAGCACTACGGCGCTGCTGCTGAGCAGTCTCAAAACGCTGACGGGCTTGCCCTACTCGCGGCGTTAGCGCCTCTACTTCTTGTGCTAATGCCGCTTCGCTTTCCAGCTCGCCACCGGCCAAAATGCCGCTGATATGCTGGCGGTGATCATTCACCGCTCGCTCTATTTGATTCGCCTGGGTACGCAGGCGCTCTTCAATACGCTGAAAAATCTGGGTTTGAAATAGCTGCGAAAAAATTTTCTCGCGATCTTTCGATTCCGCTAACAACAGTTCACGAAACTTCCCCTGGGGGAGCACCATGACTTGGCGGAATTGATTAGCGTCCAGACCTATTAAGGCGTGCAGCTGGCTGTTGGCATCGGTGACCTTACGCGCCACCAAACATTCATCCTCATCGCCTTCCGGGGTAAGCCGCCACAGTTGGGCTTCAGCACTTTGCGTGGTAGTGCCTTCACCAGTGGCCTTGGGGCGCTCCTGCTGGGGCACCCGGCGTACTCGGTAAGCACTATCACGCAGGCGAAAATCCAAGCTCACTTCGGTCAACAAGGTAGCAGCAGCTTGGTCGCAGCGCATTTGGCCGGCATCGCGGTCATTACCGGTGGTCTGGCCGTAAAGCGCAAAACAGATGGCATCTAATATCGAGCTTTTCCCTGCGCCCGTGGGGCCGTTAATCAGAAACAATGGGCTTTTGCCCAGCGCAGTAAAGTCGATCGTTTCGCTGCCTGCAAAGGGGCCAAACGCCTGCATGGTGAGCGTTAACGGCGTCATGACTGGCTCTCCTGCTCACGGCTTAGGGTGGTGATGAGCTCACGCATGGCACTGGCCTGCTCATCACTCATATTGCCCCCGCTGGTTTGGCTAAAGAAATCACTAAACATATCCAACGCGCTAAACTGCAGCCGCTCGCGGTCTAGCTGCTGACGCCCCTGGGCTTCCAGCATGCCGGGCTTTTCTAAATGCAGCACGTTGGGGTAGACCTCGCGTAGCTTGCCCATGGGGTCAAGAATCGCGTGGCGGTCGGTCAAACGAACGAGTAGATAGTCATCGGCTTGGGTATCGGTTTTGCCTTGCGCTAGCAGCTCGGCCAGTTCGCCTTCCAGCACACGTACCTCTCGGCGCGGCGTCAGCGGGCGGTGCTCGATCTGGCTCACGCCCTCGGGGCCAATATCCACCAGCGTGACGCCTTTGCGCTGGTTAGCCTCTGAAAAGCTGTATTTAAGCAACGAGCCGCTGTAGCGTATATGCTCACCACCGCGATATTGCGGTCCATGAAGGTGACCTAAGGCGACATAGTCAAACGACTGCATCGGCTCCCAAGCAACACTTTCCGCGCCTCCCAAGGTTAACGGTCGCTCTGAATCACTGGCGCTGCCGCCATCTACAAAGCAGTGGCTCATAAGCACAGTCGGTCGGCCCGCTTGGCGCTGGGTGTTGATACGTTCGACTAAGTAACGGTGGGCGCTGTCGAAATCGCGGACATCCACCGAAAACTGGCTGCGTACATACTCCGGGTCAGCGTAGGGAATACCGAACACATCCACCTCTTGCCCATTAACCGACAGTGTCACCGGGTGATCGCAGGCAGATAGATCAGACAAAATATGCAGCCCTGCTTGGCGCAGGTGGCGCGCCCCAAACCCGAGCCGCTCTGCGCCGTCGTGGTTGCCGGAAATCATAATCACCGGTAGGCCACGCTTTTCACACAGCTCACCAAGTACTTCATCTAACAGGGTGACAGCCGCGGCTGGCGGCACCGAACGGTCGTAGATATCGCCTGCAACCAGCACAGCATCCACCGCATCGCGGTCAATAATATCCAGTAGCTGGTTCAGCACATGGCGCTGGTCCTCCAACAAGGAGAGGTTGTGAAACAGCCGCCCTAGATGCCAATCGGCGGTATGAAGTAGTCGCATGGCAGGCTCAACGCAAAAAATATGCCCCATCATAGCAATCTGCCTTCCAAACTGTCCGTCACGCAGCACAAAAAGCTTGCTACCAAAGCTCTCTACAAAAAGCCCCGCACATGGCGGGGCTGAAGCAACAGTAGTGGCTGGCTGCTAGTCGCGGAACGCGTCCGGATAGCTGGTTAAGTCAATACCCCACATGAGGGGCAATAAGAAATAAACCGCTGCGACGATTAGCAGTAGCGCGAAAATATTCAGCCAGAACCCATTGCGCACCATTTCGATAATTTTGATTTTTCCGGTCGCAAAAATAATCGCGTTGGGAGGTGTCCCCACCGGTAGCATAAAGGCGCAGTTCGCTGCCATGGCCGCAGGTACCATTAGCACGAACGGGTGGATATCCAACGCCAGCGCCAACGAGGCAAGCACCGGAAGAATCATCGTGGCCGTTGCTGTATTGGAGGTAATCTCGGTCAAGAACAACACCATTCCAGCGGCTAACAAGATCACTAGCAAGAAGTTAACGCCTTCCAGCACGCTCATCTGGCCACCGATCCAGGCAGCTAAACCAGAAGAACCAAAACCAGCAGCAATTGCCAAGCCGCCGCCAAATAGCAGCAGAATGCCCCAAGGCACGTCTTTGGCAATATCCCACCCCAGCAGGCAGCCGCCTTTGCTCGGCGAGGGAATTAAGAACAGCGCAATCGCCGCCACAATGGCAATCATCGTGTCGTTAATCCCTGGGATGGTGAGTAGTTGGCCTTGCCACAGGAAAGAGCGAGTAATCCAGAAAAACGCCGCTAACAGAAAAACGACTAGCACGGCTTTCTCTTCGAAGGTGATCTTACCCAGCGCGGCCTTTTCTTTAGCAATAAGCGCTTTGCCACCCGGAAGGTTGCTGAAGTTAATTGGGTAAATAAAGCGTGTCAGCATTAGCCAACCAATAAACAGCAGTACCACAACGACCGGGAAAGCAAACATCATCCAACTGGCAAAGGTAATCTCAACGCCAAACAGCTCATTCACAATCGCTGCCAGAATAATATTGGGAGGTGTACCAATCAGGGTGCCCAAACCGCCGATAGTGCCGCCGTAACCAACGCCAAAAATCAGCGCTTTACTGAATTTGTCGATGTCTTGGCTGTGATCACCCTCGCTCTTATTAAGCTCCTGAGTTACCTGATAGACAATCGCGGTGCCAATAGGCAGCATCATCATGACCGACGCCGTGTTGGATACCCACATCGACAAAAAGCCAGTGGCCGCCATAAAGCCAAATACAATGCTGTTAATGCTGGTGCCCAATACCGAAATAATGGTGAGGGCAATACGCTTATGCAAATCCCACTTCTCCATCGCCAGGGCAATCATAAAGCCGCCGAGGAAAAGGAAGATAATAGGGTTGCCGTATGCTGCCGTAACCGCACTACTTTCAAGGGCGCCGGTGATCGGTAGCAATACAATGGGCAAAAGTGACGTGACAGGAATAGGAATGGCTTCGGTAATCCACCACACGGCTACCCAAAGCGTAGTGGCAAGTACCATGCGGCCTTCTAAGCTAAGCTCCGCCGGATGAAAAAACAGCAGCACGAAGGCAAACAACATCGGCCCTAGCACTAGCCCAACCTTTTGAGCAGTCGTATAGGCAGGTGGCTTTGGCGGTTTGCTACCCGAATGTTGTTGCTCACCTGACTTAGCAGAGGATGAGCGTCCAGCGCCGGCGGCTGGCAACGCACACATAAGTAGGTTTTTGGCTTGGTCATGGAAGTGCCAAAGCGACTCCCAGAGTGTCATAGTGGCAGTTCTGCGCATTATCAAAGTACCGTTCGCAGTCAGGTGATCGAAAGGGAGCTTCTCTCAGCTCCTCCTATGGCGTATTTAAACCAGCCTAGCTGGCTTTTTGGTGCCCTTTATTCACTGCAGCCGGGTATTAGTCCAGCGAATTGACGAAAACTACAACCAAAGTCTAACAACTTTAGTTGTAGCTGTTGGCGCTCCTTACCCTGATGCAACACGGCACTTTTATCACGCTAGGTTTGAGTCTTTTTTTAGGGAGGTACTCACGTGCTCGACCGCTTTACTATGCCGTTGACCCATCGACCACTTGCCAGTATGGCTCAGTATCTTAACAACCAGCAGATTACCCCTGACCAAGTTACCTTAGTGGCTTTTTTAGTGGGTATCAGCGCGCTACCGCTATTAGCCTTTGAATATTATGTTTTGGCACTGACGGCGATTTTATTGAACCGCCTCGGTGATGGGCTTGATGGCGCGCTTGCCCGGCTAAGCGGCCAGCAAAGCGATGCGGGAGGGTTTATTGATATCGGGTTGGATTTTATCTTTTATGCCGCGGTCGTACTGGGGTTCGCGCTGGCTAACCCTGGACAAAATGCGCTAGCAGCCGCGCTACTGCTATTCGCATTTATCGGCACGGGAACATCGTTTTTAGCCTTTGCTATTGCGGCGAAAGCACGCAATGTTGAGCGGCCAAACTTTCCACAAAAAGCCTTTTACTATTTAGAGGGATTAACCGAAGGCACAGAAACCGTGATCGCGTTAGTGCTCTTTTGCCTATTTCCTGGCTATTTTCCATGGTTAGCGGGCCTATTCGCAGCCGCTTGCCTAATCACGACTGCCACGCGGCTATGGGGAGGCTATTGGACATTGCGGTCGTGGCCAAGGTGACAATTCTATCTCTGTTCGATTAAAAGCCAATCTCGTTCTTATCACGTCACTAGCTAACCAATGGCTATATAAACGGCTTGCCTCTATTGCGAAGATTCATCAGCGGAGTTGCTGTTAAGGGAGGCAAACCGTTTAGAATTTCTTATCAGTCTAAATCATCTAGCGTAACCACAAGATCCCGGGTAGATACATCTACCTTCCAGAAGGTGTAACTGTCATCGTCTTCATCAACTAAACGAATATCGAAGTAGGGACTGTCATACCCCGTAATCGCCACCCGCTGAGTATCACCATCCATCAAGACGTCATTACCGAGCACATCTTCTTCCCAGCTTTTTGAATCGACGGGGCTTATATACATGTAATACAAGATATAGCCCGTACGATTAGTGATATCGATATGGTAGTCGGCAGCCATTGCAAGCGAAGAGCTACACAGTGCCAGCAGTGCAGCGAATAACACTTTAATGCGCATTGATAAGTTCCCTGTTCTTTTCTCTGTTAAGAGAAGCGATAGATTGCAACCTAGTATCGCCAAGAGCAAAACATAGCGATCGGCACATTATATCGTCAGTTACTTATCTAATTGAGAGCCTTAGCCCAGTTTTTCCTGCCACTGCCCGCGAGATACTCACAGCTGGTAGAATGCTGCCCCTTTCAGGCACGTTCACGGCCTATCGCCACAACGTTTCCCCTTCTACTACCTGAGAGTCGCGCAATGACCGCCACCATCTACACCGTGTTTCAGCCACTTTTCCGGCTGGGCCTTATCCCGCAGATTTTAATTGGCATTGTTGCCGGGATATTCATCGCCCTTTTCACACCGGACATTGCAGGCAATGTGGCACTGCTTGGTCAGCTATTTATTGCCGCGCTACAAGCAGTGGCTCCTATTTTAGTCTTTGTGCTGGTTACTGCCGCCATCGCTGCACACAAGAAAGGCCAACCCACTCACATTCGCCCCGTGCTCATACTGTATGTGATAGGCACATTAGTCGCTGCGCTAATTGCAGTGGCGGCAAGCTTTCTATTCCCTACCGAACTTGCATTGAATGCGGGGCAAATTGACGGCAATCCGCCTGGGGATATTTTTAGCGTTCTAAGGGATCTGTTATTAAATGCGGTGGCTAACCCGGTAAGTGCGCTAATGGAAGCGAACTTTATCGCTATCCTGGCATGGGCCATTGGCCTTGGTTTAATGCTACGCCAAGCCAGCGACACCACCCGCCAAGCGTTAAGCGATTTATCCACTGCTGTCACCCGCATTGTCACGCTGGTAATTCGCTTAGCGCCGATTGGCATCTTTGGCTTAGTCGCGGGAACCTTGGCAGAGTCAGGGGTAGAGGCATTGCTCAACTACGCTCAACTGCTAGGTGTCATCGTAGGCTGTATGCTGTTTGTTGCTCTGGTTAGCAATCCGTTGCTCGTTTACTTCACTACCCGTCAGAACCCTTACCCACTGGTGTTCACCTGCCTGCGCGGCAGTGCCATCACCGCCTTTTTCACCCGTAGCTCAGCGGCGAATATCCCCGTAAATTTAGAGCTGTGCCGCCGCCTAAAGCTGGATGCCGACACCTACGCTATTTCTATTCCGCTCGGTGCAACGATCAATATGTGTGGTGCAGCTATCACCATAACGGTGATTACCTTGGCGACCACCCATACGCTAGGCATTACCGTCGACTTCCCCACTGCCCTACTACTGTGCGTGGTGTCTGCACTGGCTGCCTGCGGTGTTTCAGGCGTAGCCGGTGGTTCGCTGATGCTCATTCCGATGGCTGCCAACCTATTTGGCATTCCCACCGAAGTCGCCATGCAAGCAGTGGCAATTGGCTTTGTCATCAGCGTGGTACAAGACGCGACCGAAACCGCGCTGAATTCCTCAACGGATGTGCTGTTCACTGCTGCCGCCTGCCGAGCCCGTCAACCGTCCGGCTCTGACCACAGGTTATAACGCAATTTGGTTGACTTCTCGCTGTTCCTTATATAGAACGTTCTATAAAAGGAACAGCGAGATAATCGAATGGATGAGCACTCACTAAGTACCCTAGGCCAGCATTTGCAATCCCTTCGCCAAGCGCGGGGCTGGTCACTCTCCTATCTAGCCAATGCCGCTGGCATTGCCAAATCGAATCTGTGCCGTCTGGAACAAGGTAATGGCAACCCCACCTTGGACACCATCTGGCGGTTAGCAGTGCAGCTTAATGTCCCCTTCGGCACCCTGGTAGCGCCTATCTCAGTGCCTTTAGGTGAAGATGGCGTACAAGTTCAGTTAATTGACCAAGGAAAAGGATCGCCTCAGGTAGATGCCTATTGGATGCGCTGCGCCCCCCATACCCTGCGTCACGCTGAAGCTCACACCCTTGGTACTCAAGAAACGCTGACCCTGATCAGCGGCTGGCTAGAAGCTGGCCCAGAAGGGACGGTTACTGCGCTAACCCCTGGCGAAAGCATCACCTTTAGCGCTGATAAGCCTCACTTTTACCGCACCCAAGACCAAGAGGCCACCATGCTACTCACCATTACTTACGGCGAACAGGGAGATGCACCATGAACCAACTTGTCAGCCACTCGCCGTGGCGTAGCGCGCTGCAAGGCGTGCGGGAAGCGATTCCGCTATTGGGTGGTTACATACCGGTGGCGCTATCGTTTGGTTTGGTGGCTAGCCAAGCAGGCTTTAGCACATGGGAAGCCACAGCTATATCGGCGCTGATTTACGCGGGTGCTTCGCAGTTTTTGTTTGTCGGCATGATCGCCACCGGCGCTCCGCTGTGGTTGGTGGTAGCAATGACGTTACTGATTAATGTGCGCCATGTGGTGTACGGCCCTAACCTAGCCGAGCTGCTGCCGCGTAGCCGCCACTGGCCATGGCTAATGCACGGCCTAACCGACCAGGTATTTGCTCTAGCATTAACCAGGCTTCCGCAACTGCCTGACGCGAAGCGCTTTAGCTGGTTTTTAGGCGCATCGTTACTGGCGTGGGGGGCGTGGGCAGTGGGTACTGCCGTGGGGGCCACCGCTGGCGAAGCATTTACCGCCCGCTGGCCGTTGTTGGGTGAAATTATGCCCTTCGCGCTGCCTGCCCTATTTCTCACTATGGTGGCTCCGCGTTTTACCGATAAACGTTGGGCAGTAGCAATGGGACTCACCATCATTGCTGCACTGTGTTTAACGCTGACTGGGTGGGGCAACGTAGCCATCCCACTGGCGGCAGCCTGTGGCGCGCTGTGCTTCTATTTGGTGAAGTTTGAAAGAGGGAGGGAGAGTCATGAGTAGTGCGTTGTGGTTAGCGGTGGTGATATCTGCGCTAGGTACGTTGCTGATGCGTGTGGTGCCTTTTCTATGGATGCAGCGCCGTATTAATAGCGAGACGGGGATTAGCAATATGCCTCAATGGCTCAGTATTCTCGGCCCGCTGATGATCGCCGCTGTGCTCGGTGTTTCTATCGTGCCAGTGAGCCCAAGTGCCGTTTCATGGATTGCCACGGCTATCGGTCTTGCCGTCACATTATGGGTATGGTCGCGGCTACGCTCATTAGGCTGGCCGGTCGCCGCAGGGGTAGCTGTATTTGGCATCGTCAAGGTGGGGGTAGCGCTAATATAACGCTACCCCACCTTACTAAAACGCTTTTGGGAACACTAATTGCGGTAAATACAGAAAGACGCTTGGCAGTAGTATCATGGCGATAATGATCGACATAATGAGCACTATTAGCGGTATTACTGCCATAAAAGCACGCGGCATGGAAACTTCGCCAATCTGTGTTGCGATAAGCAGGCAAATACCATAGGGAGGCGTAATCAACCCTAGGGTGAGTGATAAAATCACTACCAGCGCCATATGGACCTGGTTGATATCAGCAGCAATACACAGCCCCTGAATAATGGGGAGGAAGATAATGACCGCCGTCACCGGGCTGAGGACTGTGCCAATCACTAACATGAACAGCATCACCAACAGCATGATGCCCACCCGCGATTGCGTTACGGTGAGGATAAAGTTAGCGACCTCCTGAGCGATCCCCAAGTACGAAATCAGCCACCCCATAATGCCTGCGGAAGCGACAGCAAACATCGGTAACGAAAAGGCCACAACCGAGTCTGACAAAATGCCGGGAAGCTGCCTAAAACGTATCGCTCGGTAAAAAACAAAGGCCAGCAATACACCTACCAAAACCGCTACCGAAGCAGCTTCCGTGGCAGTGAATACGCCTAGGGTGATGCCACCTAGCACCACTAGCGGCAGCACCATAGGTGGAGCAGCGGTGATCGCAGTGCGCCCCATTTGGCGGAAAGAGAACTTACCCGTTGCTTTAATATCGTGCTTTCTCGCGATGTAATACACATAGCCCATCTGCATCAAACCGACGAGTATCCCTGGCAGAATGCCCCCCATAAACAGAGCACCCACGGATACGTTGCCAAAGGCACCGTAAATTACCATGAGAATCGAGGGCGGAATGATCCCCCCCAGCACAGACGATGCGGCCGTCAATGCCACAGCAAACGGCGCGGGATAGCCCGACTTCTTCATCGCCGGAATGAGCACCGCCCCCACGCTAGCAGTATCTGCAGCTGCAGACCCCGAGAGGCTAGCGAACATCATGGATACCATGACATTGATGTGGCCCAGGCCGCCACGAACATGCCCAACGGTACTATCCGCAAAGCGCAGCAGACGGTCGGTGATTCCCCCGTCGTTCATCAGCCGCCCTAACAGTAGGAAGAAAGGCACGGCCAGTAACGGGAATGAGTTAATGCTGGCAAACATCTGATTAACGACCGATGTTAAGGGCAGTCCTAATTGCATGATCGTCAATATGGACGCCAAACCAATCGCAAAAGCGATAGGGACACTTAGGCCGATAAGAATCAGAAAGCTGCCAATCAAGGTAATCAATGGACTCATGATTCGGGGGCCTCTCCACCACTGGCCGCATCTCTACCAGCACGCAGCTTGGCGATATCATCGCGAATAGTCTCAATAGAAAATAGCAACATGGAGATACCTGCTACGGGGATCGCGGCGAACACATAGGCCATGGGCGTACCTAGCGCTACCGAACGTCGGTTCCAGCCCATATCCACCAGCACATTACCGTGCACAATCAGCACATAGATCACGGGCAGACAGGCGAGGCTACCGAATAAGCGTAATACCCGCTGAGTAATAACAAAGCTTGGAGGGAAAACGTCCACCACATAGTGTCTACGCTTACGCAGTGCAATGGCCGCGCCAATAAAGACCGCCCAAATAAAACAGGCCATAGCGACTTCATCGGTCCACGATACTGATATTTTCAAGTAGTTACGTGCCACCACCTGATAGAGCACCGTTAGGATGAAGGCTGCAAACAGCGAGCCTGCGATAAATGTCAGAAGCTTCTCCAACAGATCGTTTATTTTCCGCATTTTTCTGCCCTTACATTGGCGCACTGCTTGCAGATGAGACACAAAGCAGCACGCCAAAGCGCTGATGGATCGCGGTTTACAGGTTGCGAATCGTGTCAAGCAGCTCAGTCAAACCACGTTCCTCAGCAAACTCGTCATGCAGAGGAACGACCGCATCAATGAAGGCCTGCTTGTCGACTTCGGTCACCGTTACCCCCAGATCCTCGAATTCCTGAATAAACTCCGCATCGTACTCCACTCCTTTTTCAGTGCCGAACTCACCCGCATGCTGGGCCGCATTGAGAATGATGGCCTGATCCTCTTCCGAGAAGCGATTAAAGCGGTTCTCGCTGATGGAAATATGGCTCATCATCACCTGATGTTCGGTTTTGGCATGATAGGGAGCTACTTCATAAAGGCGGCTTGAGTAATAACCACTGATGGTGCTCTCGAAGGCCCCCACTACGCCGGTTTGCAGGCCAGTGTAGATTTCTGTCCATGGTAGCGATGTCGTCAACGCACCGACTGATTGCCACATCTCAGCATCCAGGCGCGAGCCTGTGACACGCATCTTGATACCTTGCAGATCCGAAGGCTGGGTGACAGGTCCGGTATTGGTACTTAAATTGCGCGTTCCCCCTCCTGTCAGGCTCAACAACTTCAAGCCTACCCCTGACTCCTGCATAGCGTTGGCGAAGTAGTCAAACACGGGCGAGTCGGGAGAGGTGGCAGCCCGAAATTTATCCATATCTTCAAACAGATAATTAAGACTGAAAATTTCAAACTCAGGGGTATACGGCGAAATATTCATCACACCGCCAATGATCATATCGGTGGTACCGATACGAATCTCATCGACCATTGTCTGGTCATTACCCAATTGGCCACCTGGGAAAATCTGTACATCGATACGCCCATCGGTCGCTTCTGCTACTTCGGCTTTAAACGCTTCAGCAGCATCAATCCATGGGTGAGGAGCACTTACTACCGTGCCCAAGCGTAAGGTTTCTGCCATAGCAGGGGAAATAAAAAGCATGGAAGTTGCGGCTGCCAGGGCCAAGCGCGAAAACGTACGTTTTGTCATGGGGACGTTCCTCTTATATGTTTACTAGCGGTCTATGGGTGCTAACTGTCTATAGGTACTAACTGCCGATAGTGACTAGCTGCCGATAGATACTCGCCAGGGATGTGCCAACGTTTTAAAAAGCGGGTGCTTGCTTAAGCTATGCCCCCGATACAGGTTCACCAAGGGTGTGCATAAGCCGGTTTGCCCAACCAAATAGAGTGGTTGAGAGGGTAAGATCCAAAATTTCCTGATCATCCAGCCCTGCTTCACGTAGGCTGGCGATATCATCTTCGGTTACTTGGGGAGGACACTCAGAGAGCCGCATGCCAAACTTAAGGATGGCACGTTGACGTGCATCGATATCCGCCTTTTCGCCATTGAAGAAAATCTCCTGCATCACCCGCTCATCACGCGTCAGGTTGTTATAACGCTGAGCATGCACAGCCGCGCAGTAGATACAGCGGTTGACGACCGATGCTGCCACCGCTCCCAGTTCCCGCTCTTCACGGGATAACCCACCCTTGTCATACATGATGCCGTTAAATAGAGACGTGCGAATACGCAGCGGCTCAGGATCATGTGCCAACACCAATACATAGTCGGAAATTTTGGTGTTGGAAGGCGTCTCTTTCAGCGCTTCCCGTTGAGCAGGCGTCGCCTGATCAAAATCAATCGGGGTGATATGGGGACGCCACGTGGGTACCCGGGTAGTGAACTTGTGAATGACACGACTCATTGGCTTTTCCCCATCACACTCAGCACAGCGGCAACGCGCAGCTGGTAGTTAACGAAAGCAACCAGCCCGGCTAAGCGGACAATATCAGCTTCATCAATGCCTGCGGCACGTAGCGAACCGATTGTTGCTTCGCTGGCATCTCGCGGCCGTTCGGTGACCAAATCAACGTAATCCACCATCGCAACCAAACGCTGGTTATCCGCCGGTGGCATTTGTCCTGGAAGGGCTAGTTGGTAAGGGTCGGCATCATCGCCATACCCGGCAAGCAAATCAGCATAGTGCTGTGTCAGCCCAGCTTGCTGGCAAATTCTCGCCATACGGCATGCCAGCGCCGCTCTTAAGCTGACAGGCAGGTTCCCGGCATCACTGGGTAACAGCGCTGCTTCATAGGATGCTTGTGTCAGCTCCATTAACTTGCCGCGCATAGTTAGGGCTTCGGCCAGCGGGCCGCTGCTGGGTACGCCAGCGGCTGTTTCAAGTACATGTGACATTTCGGTTCCTTAACATTGCAATACAAAGACGATGTTAGCGCTACGCATTCAAGGCAATGGGGAAGGCTCCCACTCATCCCCCAGTAGTTCCGGAGAGTCGTAGTGTTCGAGTAGCTGCCAGTGGCGTTCAATGTCTTCTCGATAAAAGCCTGCGGCAATTGCACCTGCCAACCAGCTGGCTCCTTCGCTGATCCCAGGAATGTCACCGCTGACTTTGCCTAAACTAATAGAGGCACCATAGTTGAAGCAGTGGATATTACGCAGCCAGGGGGCCGCTCCTGGCTCTCGTTCTTGGAAGGCAAAGTCGCGATCCACGTAAGGAAAATTGCCCAGTTCCTCATGCTCAAGCTCGGCGGGTGGCTGATATTGGTCACGCCACAGCAGAATACGATCGGCATACCCAGCCAGCTCGGTACGCGCCAGTGGATCAACTTCAAACCCAGTTCCCAGAATCAGAAAGTCGCAGCGAACCTGCTTGCCCTGCTGGGTCGTGATCACCACTTCCGGCCCTTCAACTTGGATATTTTCAATGCCACAACCAAAGTGAAAATAAGCATTCTCATGGCGGCTGACACGCAACGTCGAGCCACGAGGAGGCGGTGTCTGGGTGATAAACGAGTAGTGCATAATGCGCCAGCGCCACTCATCCGGCAGCGTTGCGTAGCCATGAGTAAAGCCATAGCAGCCAATACCCATCATTTTGTTGATCGTCGGCATCTGCTGACGACGAATCAGGAAGCGAACCTCGCTGGCGCCATGCTCCAACGCCTCAGCTGCATTATCAATTGCCGATGCGCCCACCCCCACCACGACCACGCGCCTCCCCTTAAGGGCAGTAAAATCGATATCGTCCGCCGTGTGCGCCCAGCGAGATGCTGGCAAACCAGCAACGAAATCGGGAATCTTGGGGGCACCGGTACCTTCACGGCCAGTCGCCATAATCAGCTTGCGTGTCAGAACACGTTCAGCCGTCGCGCCGGAGCCAGAAAGCTCAAGACTGAGTAGCTCTCCCTCAGGCTTAACATGCTCAACCTTGACACTATTTTCGACCGGCAGATTGAGAACTTCACGGTACCAGCAAAGGTACTCCATCCAGGTAGGCCGCGGAATCTTGTCAAGCATTTCCCAGGCTTCGGTGCCAAACTGCGCCTCATACCAAGCCCGGAAGGTCAGTGAAGCAAATCCATAGCTGGGCCCTGGTAATGTTTTCGGCGAACGCAGTGTCTCCATACGGGCATAGTTCATCCAAGGCCCTTCTTTACCCGCCGGGTTGCGATCAAAAATGCGGATATTGGAGATACCTCCCGACAGTAGCGCGAAAGCCGCTACTAAACCGCACTGACCACCGCCCACAATCACGACATCGTAAACGTGCCGCCCATCCTCTCTCTCTAATGAGGGGACCCAATTAGCAGGCGGCAGGTTCAAACAGGCGAGGTCGTGCTTCACACGCGCATTCAAGGCTTCAAGGCCGGCACCGGCCAAAGAGGGAGTGAGGGTCATGGCATCATCTCGGCTTGTGTCTGCATGGCCTGTTCGGCCTCATGGGGCCACCAGAACCAACGAACGGGTACATCTTCAGCGTGGCGATTAGCGGGTAAAGGCAGGGCTTCCGCCAGTTCAACCAATTCAAGCGCTCTGGCAAAGCAATCAAGCACTGTGGCCTCGTCAGCTGTTCCAACAGATGCATCCTTAGTGAAAAGCGTATCCAATAGGCATGGCGTTACTGACTCTTCGGATTGAGCTAATGCGTCAGGGCGCTGGGCAACCCAAACACCACTATGTTCATCCACAGAGTAAAGTTTCATTAATGCCGGGGCATAACGCGCAATAAACTCGACCGCAGATATTACATAGTTAGCCGACTCATTGCTAAAAAAGAAGTTAAATCCGAGCCTTACCCAACCTGGACGATATATGCTTCTACCTTTTTGGACTAACGCTTCATGCGCTGCGGCCGTATCGCTATCAATGGAAAGCAGTTCATGACCATAAGGGCCCGCACAGGAACAACCACCTCTAGCCTGAATACCGAATAGGTCATTCAACATAGCAACCACCAGGTTATGGTGTATCGCCCGTTCTCCAGCAGTGATATTGAACGAGAAGATGGCCAGCCTGGGCGCATTAAGTGAGCCAAGCAGGTTCAGGTTGGCTATTTTTTGCCAGCGCTCCACGGCCATGGCCACCAATTCTTGCTCGCGCAGTTCAATGGTCTCAGCGCCAACTTTTGTTTTGATTCGAAACGCTAACCCTGCGCGAATATCGCCCAAAATATTAGGCGTACCCGCTTCCTCCCGACGCTCGACATTCTGAACATAGCAATGATGGGAAGCAGTTACATAAGATACCGTGCCGCCACCGGCAATTGACGGCTTCGCATTGCGGCACACCGCTTTGCGAATCACCAGCACGCCGGAACTCCCAGGCCCACCGACAAATTTATGAGGAGAAAGAAAGACGGCATCCAGATGGTCGCCTTGGCCGTTGCCTGCCATATTGATCGCCACATAGGGCCCGCTTGCCGCATAGTCGAACACAGCCAAGCCACCATATTGGTGCGCTAACTTGGCTATCTGGACCACGGGCGACAGAATACCCGTGACATTGGAAGCTGCCGAAAACGCCACGATTTTAACGTCGCGATCGGCATGTGCCCGCAATTGCTGCTCAAGTACCTCCAGATCAACAAGACCATCGCTATTCAGAGGAGTACGTACCAGATCAACATCGCACTCGCGCCATACCAGATCATTGGAGTGATGCTCATAGGGACCAACGAAAACAACCGGCTTAGCGGCCTTCGCAGCCACTTGCCCATGGGTCAGCTCAAGAATGCGACAGCAACGATCTATCGCCGCGGTAGCACCAGCACCAGCACCAGCAAAAATGACCGCATATTCATCATCAGCACCTACAGACTCCGCCACAGCTTGGCGAGCAGCTTCCCGTAGCCGCGTGGTCATTTTACCGGTGTAAGAGGTTTCGGTATGCGTATTGGCATACAGAGGCAACACCTCCTCCTGCATTGCCCGCTCGACTATCTCTAACGCCCTTCCCGATGCCGTGTAATCGGCATAGAGCAAGGGGCAGTCTCCAAATGGGCCGGGGATCAAGCGCCCTTCTCCAATGACCCCACCCTGTAGGCGCTCTATCCACTCACGAGAGATCGCCGAGGGGGAGCTCGGTAGTTTTCTTGACTTGTTCCATTGAGAAGCACGATGTGACATTACTGAGCTCTATTTTCGCAATCAGCCTTTTATAAAAGGCATCATAAGATTGGTTATTACGCGTAATGACCTTGAGTAAGTAGTCGTATTCACCTGCAAGGCGATTAACTTCTACGATCTCAGGAAAGTTTTTAACCGTCTCCTGAAATGTATCAAGCCAAGCTTGGTTGTGTTTATCCGTCTTAACCATCACAAACACAGTAAGACTAAGATTCAATTTCTCAGGGTTCAGTACGGCAATTCTTTTTTCTATAATTCCGTCTTTTTCCAGCTTTTGTATTCGCCGCCAACACGGCGTAACAGAGAGACCAACCCCTTCTGCAAGCTGTGCAATAGAAAGACTATCATCGCGCTGAAGCTGTTCAAGAATTTTCAAATCAAAACGATCAATAAGCAATTTATTTCCCCTCTAAGCATTTATAAGGAATTTTATTCTTTATAACCTTTCCTTCATACGGTCAAGAGAAATAATTTTTCACCAGCAGCTCAGTTAAAACCAGCCAAGTGCTTACCCCGACAAAAGGGCATCCCAAAACGGTGCAGCAAACAATATGCTGCACCACAAAGAGCAATACATAAGAGTTTAAAATCGAGTCTACTAGGAATTTAAAGCACGATTGATTAAAGCTCTTTGACCGTTCATGAATATATACGCCCTTGAACACACACCCTTGAACACATAGGCTCTTGAACGCATAGGCTATTGAACATATCCGTAGCAAACTACTTTTTAATCGCTAGAGATATCAGCCTCCCAGTGGCTGCACTTATTCTATGAATTCAGGCCAAATCCGCTGCTTTTTCAAAGCCACTATCCGTTCGTTGAACTGGTCAACAGCCAGCAGAGCGCACCATGTTTGGGCAGATGAAAGACCTATATTTGATAATGCTTTACATTAGCTTTTGACACATGCCATCATTCTGCTTTTCAAACGTCTAGCTACCTGTGACACGTATGCCAACAATACACGCTCATTGCAGCAAGGCTTGGAGACGTGTGTTGCTACTAGCATGCGCGGCGCTGACAGCCTTTTTCGTGCTAACCAATCCGCTGCAAAGCGCTGCTCAGAACGGTAATCACGCCCCGTTCACATCGACGCCGCGCATCGTCACGCTCTATCAAGGTGCTACCGATAGCGCTGTCGCTCTTGGGCTTACGCCGATTGGTGTCGTCGACTCCTGGTTAGAAAAACCGATGTATCGTTACCTGCGTGAACCGCTGGAAGGTGTCGAGCATGTCGGTTTGGAAACCCAGCCCAACCTGGAAAAAATTGCCTGGCTCGATCCTGACTTGGTCATTGCCAGCGACTTTCGCCATGCGCGAATAGCACCGCTATTGGCAGCCATTGCACCCACGGCATCTACCAACACCGTTTTCGGCTTTAAAACCACGCTGACGATGATCGCCAATGCCACTGGCCGCGAAGCAGAGGCCAGCCAGTTACTTAGGCTCTGGGATGACCGAGTGAGCGATTTCCGCCAGCAGATAGCCGCTGAGTTGGGCAGTGAATGGCCTCAGAAAGTGGCCGTGGTGCGTTTTAAAAGTGACCACGTGCGCATCTATACTCACGGCTTTGCTGGCTCTATTTTAGCTGAGCTTGGCTTCGAGCAGCCGGATACGCTGCATACCCAAGGCTGGGGAATGAAACTTTCCAGCACTGAGAACATTCCGGTTCTGAATGCGGATGTTATGTTTGTGCTGCTAGAGCCGGACGATCCTGCCATTACGGATAATTACCAACGCTGGACAGCTCATCCACTATGGCAGCGGCTTTCAGCGGTGCAAAACGGGCGCGTATTTGAAGTCGACCCCGTCAGTTGGATGATGGGCGGTGGCATCCTGGCGGCCAACGCTATGCTGGATGATCTTTATGACCATTATAAGCTGCCACAGCCTGAAGCCCAGCAACATCAGGATTGCACCATCGATCACGTTGGGGAGCACTTTCAATGCTAAACAGCGCCGCTGCAAAAGGCATGGGCTTGGTCATCGGGGCAGTGCTAACGTTTGGTGCTTTTTTCGCTAGCGTGATGTTAGGCACGACGGAGATTGCCCTATCCGCTCTGTTCGACTCACTCACCCACTATGACCCTGCCAACGTATCTCACATCATTCTATTGGCTGAGCGCTTACCCCGTGCCGTGATTGCCGCCCTAGTAGGCGCCAGCTTAGCTATTGCAGGTGCGCTGATGCAAACCATGACGCGCAACCCACTGGCATCGCCGGGTATTTTGGGGATTAACGCTGGCGCAATGTTTTTTGTGGTGGTCGCAGTCTCACTGCTGCCGCTTCACACCCCTGCTCACTATGTATGGGCAGCCCTATTGGGCGCACTGGTCGCCGCAAGCATTGTTGTGCTGCTTAGCCGGGGCCGCCACGGCGAGCTTTCACCACTGCGCGTTGTGCTGGCAGGGGTGGCGGTCACGGCAATGTTTGTATCATTTAGCCAGGGACTGCTGGTGATTGATCAACAAAGTTTTGAGAGCGTTCTTTACTGGCTGGCAGGCTCTGTCTCAGGGCGCGACCTCTCGGTGGTTATGCCCTTGCTGCCGCTCTTCGGCGGGGCACTGCTACTCAGTGCACTGCTGGTACGCCACGCCAATGCGCTGCTGCTGGGAGACGACATGGTCACCGGGCTTGGCATGCAGGCCACCACCATCAAACTGCTGCTAGGGCTGATCGTGATTGTGCTAGCAGGTAGCTCTGTGGCGCTGGCAGGCATGATTGGGTTTGTGGGATTAATTGTACCCCACATGGCACGGGGACTATTTGGCATTGATCACCGCTGGCTGCTACCCGCTTGCGCGGTACTGGGCGCTTGCCTACTACTGCTGGCCGATGTCGCTTCACGGTTTCTAATGCCACCTCAGCAAGTACCTATCGGCGTCATGACCGCGCTTATTGGCACGCCCTTCTTTATCTATCTGGCGCGACAAAAGATGGCAGGCCAATGACGCAAGCAACAGCACTCCCCCTCAATCACACGACAGAACGCAAAAGCGCCCGCCTCTTGAACAGCCTGCTGCTGTTAGGCTGTCTGCTTTTCTTCAGCGTCGGCGTATCCCTCTGCTTGGGTAGCTTTCCCACGCCACCTCTACAGGTTTTACATACGTTGATTGCCCCTCAAAGTAGCGATATCGCTTTTATTATTTGGGAGCTAAGACTGCCTCGCATCGTGTTGGCGATACTGGTCGGTGCCGCCTTAGCGGTGGCAGGTGCTATTCTGCAAAGCATTGTGCGTAACCCGCTAGCATCGCCAGATGTCATCGGCATTACCAGCGGCGCGGCGCTAGCAGCAGTGCTGTTTTTAGCCCTGCTCAGCACGACCCTCAGCATTCGCTGGCTGCCCGTTGCTGCCATGCTCGGTGCGCTGGTGTCCGCTTTACTGGTCGTCAGTTTGGCGTGGAAGAGCGGCATTAGCCCAGCACGTATGGTATTGGTGGGTATTGGTTTGGCAGCTGCCATGGGGGCTGGCACTACCTTATTAATCGTCATTAGCGATGACACTGCGGCCATGACGGCCTATGTGTGGCTTACCGGCAGCCTTTACGCGGCGCAATGGGAAGATGTGTGGGGTCTATTGCCGTGGATATTAGTCGCAGCGCCTATCAGCCTAGCCTTCGCTCGGCATGCGGATGCCATGGCGCTGGGCGACCATGTGGCCGAAGGGCTTGGCGTGCCTATTCTGCGCAGCCGAATAGTATTACTGGCCTGCAGCGTGGTATTAGCTGGTGCCGCCGTTGCGTTTGCGGGCGGATTAAGCTTCGTGGGATTAATTGCGCCCCACTTAGCGGCTCGGCTAGTAGGGCGCAACCTGGCACGATTGGTGCCCGCCTCAGCGCTAGTTGGAGCCTTGATCGTTCTAAACGCTGATTTGTTAGGCCGCGTAGCCTTTTTACCCAAAGACTTACCCGTCGGAATTTTCGTGGCCGGGATAGGCGCGCCCTTCTTTGTCTATTTGCTGCACAAGGCGCGCTACCGTTGTTACTGAACTGGGGTTAAAAATCGACGCGATAGCCGAAGGTCACGGTTCTACCGCGTCCGGCAAAATAGCGTTCATCGTTCACCAGCGCACTTTGTGAGTAGTAGCTAACGTACTGCTCATCAAGCAGGTTAGCGATGCCTACGTTGACCTGTCCAACGGGAAGTTGGTAGCCCACGGCGGCATCCATCAACAGATAGCCGTCAAACTCACGGTTGGCTGCGTCGAAGGTTTTATCGAAGGCGTAGTTAGCTTGCACAAAGGTGGAAAGGTTATCTGTCCAATTGGCAGACCAACTGGCCGTCAGGCGATCTGGCGAGACATCCAGTCCAGACAACTTGGCGTCTAAACTGCCATCATCATTACTGTCGTAGCGCCCTTCCATACGTGAGTACGCCAAACGGCCAGTGTGCTGGTCGGTAAACTGATAATCTACCGAGGCCTCAAAGCCCTTAATTTCAGTCTCCTGACGCTGCATATAAAAGACGTCGTCGACTTCCGTGAGTCGGCTGCCGAAGTCGGAGGAGGATTCATAATAACTAAGCTCAGCGGCTAAGCGGCCATTCTCAAAGCGAACGCCTGTCTCGATATTGTCGGTAACAATCGGACTTAGGTTTTCAATGCTATTAACCGATTGATTAGGGGTACTAATGCCTCTCAATGCTCGACCAACATCGGGAATAGAAAAACCTTCAGAGTAATTGGCAAACAGACTCCAATGATCCACAGGTTTCCACACTGCGCCGACGTTATAGAGCGTTTCATTGAAACTGGGGTTACCACCGGCAACATTAACACTATTGTTAGCCGCCACCGTCCGATAGTCATTGATCTTTAGCTTGGCGTACTCATAGCGCGCGCCAGCGGATAGCAGCAGTGAATCCACGGGGCTAAACTCAGCCTGAATGAAAGGCGAAAGGTCGGTGTACTCTGTTGGTGGCACATAGGTACGGTCGGACTGATATAGGTACTGTTCGGTTTCATCAAACAGCGTATCAAAACCACCCGTTAAGGAGAGTCGATCGTTCAGCAGATCATCTTTAGTCAGCGAGACTTTAGTGCCAAACTTGCTCGTTGATGCCATGGATTGGTCGTAAAAAGATCCCACTGGGGCAATCGCAGGATCCTGGAAAGTCGCTGAGTTGGTTGCCCCAAACAGCGCTTCATAATCCTGATAGAACGCCTGGGCGCTTAAACGCATCCCCGCCAAGTCATAGTGATCGTAACTTAGTCCTGTGGTCCATACTCGGTTATAGGGGGCATCTCCCTCGGGAGTGCCACGCTCAGACGTCGTTACCACACCATTGGCACGATCTCCTGTTACGCTCACATAATTATTGTGACCCTCAATATTGTAGTGATTGAGGGTAAATTGCAGGCGTTGATCGTCGTCAATCCAGTAAGCCAGCTTACCTAAGATATTGAAACTGCGAGAGTCCATCAGGTCGCCCTGGGTATTATCCACCCCTACAGAGTCACCATTTCCATCCAGGAATAGCCCCTGATCTTCAAGGCTGGCCGAAAACAGATAATCCACATCACCGCGATTACCACTAACCCCATAGCTGGTTTTATAGCTGAGTGTCTCGCTATCCAACTCGCTGGTGGGAGTCGTTATCTGAACCTCAGCATGCTGATTAAGCGAACCTGGCTCTGGACGTTTAGTGATCAAGTTAATCACGCCGCCTGCCGCTCCCACCCCATTAGTGGCATTAGCCCCTTGAATCACCTCGATCTGCTCAACCATGGAAAAATCGATCGTATGTGCTTCACGCCCCGTTGGGCGCAGAGGGTTCGACTGTGGAATACCATCAATCAGAATCAGCGGCGTACGCCCACGAAGAGTTTCGCCACTGCCACTCATCTTTTGACGGCTGGGGGAGTATGAAGGTAGCAGATTACTTAATATCTGCGATGAATCGCTGGTTAGCTGTAACTGTTGGTTGATCTCCTCCTCGGTGATAACACGCACCGTCTGGGGAGAGTCCTCTTTTGAGGAATTAGTACGGGAAGCCGTCACCACCACCGTTTGATTTGCGTTTCCTCGCTCACCTTGTGCTTCAGCGATTGCAGGCGACTGGGCATGTGCCTGGGTAGCCGCTACCAACCCAGCAAGCGTTACTGTTGGCCAAAACACGTGGCGTTTTTTTATCGACATCCGCTTCTTTTCCCTTACAGTGAGTGAATCGCTCAAAAGACAATGCACATCTAAATGATAACGATTAGCTTGTGCATATATTACCAACATGGCTTCAGCAACGAAACACGCCGTTCGATCTATCGAAATAACAGCGATAGAAATACATCGATTGAAATATATTGATTGGAAACACAGAGCTGGAACAAATATTTGAAAATGAGAATATTTTGTCTTACGGTGCTGACTGCTTAGATTATGCAGGCGCTCCTTCCCATGACACTTTGCCCCCGTCTTACGCCTCGGCTCAGAGGTGAAAACCTTCATGCTGGTTATGAAGACAAGCGCGTGCTAGACGGTGTCGATATCGGCATACAGGAAGGCAAGCTAACGGTCCTTTTAGGGCCAAACGGTAGTGGCAAATCCACGCTGTTAAAAACGCTGGCACGTACACTCACGCCAAGCGCCGGGCACGTCTACCTGGATGGCAAAGATATTCACCGTAGCAATACGCGGGAAGTCGCCCAACGGCTTGGTATTCTGCCCCAGGGGCCAGTCGCCCCTGAGGGTCTGAGCGTAAAACAACTGGTCGGAATGGGACGTTTCCCGCATCAGCGTATGTGGCAAAAAAATCCCGAACAGGATGCCCGCGCAATTCGTGAAGCCATGGCCTACACCAACATAACCGAGTTTGCTGAGCGTAACGTCGACGCCCTCTCCGGCGGGCAGCGTCAGCGCTGCTGGATTGCGATGGTGTTGGCGCAGCAAACGGATCTGATCTTGCTGGATGAACCCACCACTTTTCTAGATCTCAAGGTTCAGGTTGACTTACTGGCGCTACTGTCACGTTTGGCTCATGAGCATGGCCGCACACTGCTACTAGTGCTTCACGATCTGAATCTAGCCGCCGCCTACGCTGACCAGTTAATCATGATGCGAGATGGAAAGATCATCACCAGCGGCGCGCCTAACGAAGTATTTATCGCCGCCAATCTTAAGCGCGTTTTCGACTTGGATGCCCACGTACTTCATGACCCAGTAAGCAACAGCCCAGTGTGCGTTCCCCATAAATTCAAGGCTGACACCCAACAGCAGCACGCTGCCACGGAAGAGTATATCGCCCTATGAAGCATACTTTCTGCGCCGACCTCAGCCGTGAGCAGAATGACCCATTAGCCGGGAGTGCTGCCCATGCCGAACGCAATCTATTAATCAGTTGGCCGCGCGCCAAGTGGCTACGCAAGTTGCGCCATGCCAGCGACATGAACGACACGCTGAAACAGACACTAGATGATATTGCCGATAGCGGCCTACGCATTAATCTGATTCAGCAACCGGGAATGGATAAACATCAGCACCAAGTATTTCTGATGCCAGAACGGCGGCGCTTTCTAATTGCCCGCCATCACTTAGAAGACTTTTTAAGCGCTCTGCAAACAGGCAACAGCTTGGCAGAGTGGGAACAGCCACCGCTAGAAACCGACTTGCTGCTCTGCTGCACCCACGGCACAAAAGACAAATGCTGCGCCAAGTACGGCTACCAAACCTATAAGGCGCTGGCTCAAACGATTGCTGACCACCAGCTACCGTTTGAAGCTTGGGAAAGTAGCCATCTGGGGGGCTGCCGCCTAGCTGCCAGTTTGATTTTGCTGCCCAAGGCGCGCAAATACGGACGCATTACCCCGGCGCAAGCACTGCCCTTCCTGCAAGCAGAAGCGAACGGCCAACGCTACTTGCCTGGCTATCGGGGCGGTTCACAATTCACCCCTGCCCAACAGTGTGCAGAACTAGCCGCCCTGAATCACCTAAGTACACAACTAAGCACGGATCAACACCAACCCCAGCTAACGCTGCTGGACGACAGCGGCAGTGAGCAAGAACGCCTGATACGCTGGCAGTGGCAATGGGGCAACACTCAAGGCCAACTCAGCGTGCGATGCCAAGCCACCACCATCATGCGAATTGACACCTGTGCCGACCTTGAGAAAGGGCCTATGGAAAGTACCGTTTGGCGGGTAGCTGAGGAGCACTATGGTTGCTTTAATCGCCTGAGCCTTTCTAATAAACAGTGACTATTAGCTATTTCAAAGCACATACGACAACAACATGCCATATACATTTTAACTAACGCTAACAGGTGAACGGAAGTCCACCTGTTATGGCTTACTACTTAAAAACCCACAATTTTATCAGGCAGCCATGTAGCTATTGTAGGAAACAGCACAACGATAGCCAGTGTTAGTAATTGCACAGCAATAAAGGGCAAAACACCTTTGCACATTTGCCCATAGGTAATATCACTAGGGGCAATTGACTTTAAATAAAATATTGACGACGCCATAGGAGGTGTCAGGTAGCTCGTTTGGATTGTTATCAACACTAACGTAGCAAACCAAATAGGGTCGATACCAAGCTGTTTAATCACAGGAGTAAATATTGGCACGCAAATTAAAACGATAGAGGTCCAATCAAGAACAAACCCTAGCAAAAAGGTAACCGCTAGGAAAAATAAAATAACGCCTGCTGTACCACCACCTAACCCATTGGCTATTGCCGATACCATTTCTCCACCACCGCTGACTGCAAAAATACCCGTAAACATCGTACCACCGGCTACTATAAGCAGTATCATTGATGTAATGCGTACGGTAAGAGATAAAGAGTCAGTAAGTGAAGATATCGTTATACCACCATTGATTATTGCTAAGATCACTGCGCCTGCAACGCCAACTGCCGCTGCTTCTGTTGGGGATGCAATACCACCCAACAGCGACCCAAGCACAGCGAACATTAATAGCAAGGGTGGCACTAACGCTTTCAGTGTAATTCTTATTTTAAGAGAAAAGGGTTTATCATCGTCAACAATAGTAGAGACTGGGCCATCTTGAGGGCGCAGCCAGCATCGAACAATTATGTAAGTAGCAAAAAGAGAAAGCATAAGAATGCCGGGGAATATAATCGCTGCAAATAAGGCACCTATTGACTGTTGAGCGAGCGCAGCATAGACGACTACGATGACAGTAGGAGGTATAATTGTTCCTAAAGAACCTCCGGCACAAACCGTACCCGCAATCAGTGAATTATTATATTTATAGGCCCTCATGGCAGGAATTGCCATTAGCCCAATCATTATTTCCACCGCACCAACGACTCCAGATGCAGCAGCAAATATTGCTGCCATAGCAATCGTTGTTAGTGCTAGCCCTCCTGGTAGCCGCCCAATCCACATTTGAATGGCATCGAAAAGATTTTTTGCTATACCTGACTTCTCTAGTATCGCCCCCATTAGAATAAAAAGGGGAATCGAAGAGAGCACATAATTTGATGAAGCGCTATAAACACTGCCATAAAGTTGTTGAAAAATAATAGGGCCAAAAGCGAACCAACCAGAAACAAGCGACACTATAACTAATGAAAAAGCAACCGGAATACCTAAAAATATTAACAAAAAAAGCCCTGGAAACATTAACGCAGCTATTGTCGAATCCATTACTCAATCTCACTTTTTATAGTCTTATTTAAAAAAGAACGAAGCCCAATGACAAGAAACTGAAGAGCAAGGAGAGTAAGACCTACAGCTATACATGTATAGAATGGCCACATTTGCGGTGCCCATGTACTGACCATTTCCACCTCATTAGTTATGAATGCCGACACAGTCTTCTTCCAACCATACCAGGCCATAAATAGAAAAGTCGGAAACAATACAACTGTATAAACCACTCCGACAATTAATCGATAAACATTATTTGGTAGCAAGCTACTTAACACATCAACTTTTATATGACCATCAATCTGCGCTGTCCAAGCAACACCCAGAACAAACGCAACACCTGTAGCCATATAAGAAATATCGAATGCCCATATGGTTGATGAGTTAAAAACATAGCGAGCTATCACTTCATATAACATTGACAATACTAATACAACAATTGCCAACTTGCTCACCCACGCAGACACTTCAGAAATTTTATCTACTAATTTAAATATCATTATTGGCACCACTCATATCTATATATACAAGGAGAGACTTTTAAAGTCTCCCCCTATAATTTTTATGTTAATTAGTTATGAGATAGTCTTTCTGAGAATTCCAACGTGACTGATATTCTTGGTAGTCTTTTAAAATCTCTTCCATGTCAGAGTTGCCAGCTTCACTTTCTTCCGCAGCCCGGGCAGTAATCCATGAACGTCCATTTTCCGCTAATTCGTCAACGAATGCTTCGTCCAAACTAATGACTTCGTTTCTACCTTCACGATAATTTTCCATAGCGATTAGGTCGTTATGATAGAAACTGGAAAGCCCTTCATAAGTCGTCAACTTAGCTGCAGATTCAATTAGTTGCTTTAGGTCGTCTGGCACTTGATCCCATGTTTCCTGACGGACAACGACCTCCCAAAGGAATGTGGGTTGATGTACACCTGGGACTATGATGTAGCGGGCTGCTTCATGAAAGCCTTCTGGATAATTACTGGAAGGCGTTGCCCACTCCACAGCATCGACACCCTTACGCTGTAATAAAGTGTAAGTGTCTCCGGGCGGAACAACAGTCGGGACTGCATTGTAGTACTCACGCATAACTTCAGCCCAAGGGCCAGAAGTTCTGTACTTTAAGCCGTCGAGATCTTCAGGCCCGTTAATTGGCACGTTGGAATGAGCAAATACTTCAGTAGATCCAATGCCAACGATTAGCGAGTGCAATCCTTCACTAGCCCGGAGTTCCCGCAATGCTTCTTGACCGCCACCTTCATAAATCCAATTAATATATGACTGTGGCCCCATGCCTCCCGGGAATCCAGCAAAAATAGCGTTTATAGGATTTTGATTAACTAAGTAGCTCGGCGTGGAGTGCCCCGCCTCTACTGTACCCTCTTTGACAGCATCATAAACTTGCAAGGCAGGCACAATCACGCCCGCGCCAAAAGGCCTAATGTTAGCTCGTCCTGAAGTTAAAATTTCTGTATTGCGTGAGAACCGTTCGAGGAAATTTTCATAAAATGGAGAGCCTCCTGGGACGGAGGTGGGCACCCGCCATTCCACTTCGGCTGCATGCACTTGGGAGGAAAGTGCTATCGCCGCTACCACAGAGGAAAGCCATTGCTTTGTTTTCATGATCACTAACCTTTCTATATGTTGGTTTTATTTATCTCTCACCCCATTGCTAAATAAAGGGCATTGAGAGGTAGCTACATGCCTGTACGTTTAAGCTTTTCCTACAGCAAATACTGTTAATGCAGAGCCGTCTGCTGCTCGCCTTTCCCTGGAACAGACTTGTCGCGCTGAGCAAAGCCAGATGAGTCACGAACAAATCAATTTTGGCTGCCTTTTTTGTATAAAATATATAATAAATCATTGCAAGAGTATCTTTGCAGAATCAGGACAATTTTATAAAAACACCATCTTAATTCAGTAACTTAAGATAATTCTGATATATAAGGCTATGTGAAGAAGCGTTTATGGGAATAGCTTCGTTTTCTTAGAGATTAAGTAAGGATCCCGAATCGGGACTTACTGAGCTCCCATAGACTTAGAGAAAGCGAGGAATAATTCGACCACCTCCATAATTATAAGACCTTAGTCTACCCCCCCCTATCAACTGACACCTCTACTCCAGTTGCTATAAATCGTTGTAATAGCAAGCTCTTCCTAATGCTCAGATCAGTAACTCATGCATAGAGAACGTAAGCCTGATGCGAAATATGGCTTCACAAATCATTTTGAAGATTGTATAAAATATAAAAACTACCAATTGATGCTGACATCCACTGTAGCGCCAGCGTTGATCACCAGGGCAAAACAATCACAGGTGTTCCATGAAACGAGTGCATATCATTGACTCTCATACAGCAGGTGAACCTACACGGCTGGTAATGAAGGGATTCCCGACTCTGCCTGGCGCAACCATGGCAGAAAAATGTGAAGCGCTACGCACTTCGCATGATCAATGGCGACGCGCCTGTATGTTGGAGCCACGTGGGCATGATGTGTTGGTGGGAGCGCTTTATTGTGCGCCGGAATCACCAGATGCCACTTGCGGCGTCATATTCTTCAACAACTCTGGTTATCTGGGCATGTGCGGTCACGGCACTATTGGACTCGTCGCATCCCTGCATTATCAAGGCCTTATAGAACCCGGCGCCCATAAAATAGACACTCCCGTTGGTCCTATTAGTGCAACCCTTCACAACGACGGTGCCGTTACTGTCCGCAATGTCCTTTCTTATCGCTATCGCCAGCAAGTCCCTGTTGAAGTGCCTGGATATGGACTCCTGCATGGGGATATCGCTTGGGGAGGCAACTGGTTCTTCCTTATCAGTCAGCATGGCCAATCACTAACGCTTGATAACACCGAAAAGCTAACCGAATTCACCTGGGCCGTACGCCAGGCACTCGAAGCGGCCTCGATTACTGGCGAGGACGGCGGGCTAATCGATCATATTGAGCTCTTCACAGAGGACGAGGTAGCCGATAGTCGTAACTTTGTGCTTTGCCCCGGTAAAGCATATGACCGCTCCCCTTGTGGTACCGGCACCAGTGCCAAACTGGCTTGCCTAGCGGCAGATGGAAAATTATCTCCAGGAGAGACCTGGGTACAAGCCAGTATTTGTGGCAGCCAGTTCGAAGGACACTATGAATGGGAAGGCAACTGCATCCGCCCTTATATCAAGGGGCGAGCCTATCTAAGTGCTGATGCCACCCTACTCATTGATGAACAGGATCCATTTGCCTGGGGTATTTCCGACGTGTAAGCACGCGACTCGCTAACCCTGATTCTTCATTAACCAAGCAGCACCGATTACTCCACTATCGACTCGGCGCTGATGTGAGTACTGACAACACCAACCAAAAGGAAAAACAATGAGCGATAACATCTTTACAGGCTGCATCCCTGCGTTAATGACCCCCTGTAATGCGGACCGTCAACCGGACTTCGATGCACTGGTTGCTAAAGGTCGTGAGTTAATAGATATCGGTATGAGTGGCGTCGTGTACTGCGGCTCTATGGGCGATTGGCCACTGTTAACCGAAGCACAGCGCCAAGAAGGGGTCGCCCGTTTAGTTCAAGCAGGCATACCAACCATCGTGGGTACTGGTGCAGTAAATACCAAAGAGGCCGTATCCCATGCCGCTCACGCTGCTAAAGTGGGAGCCCATGGTCTGATGGTTATTCCGCGCGTGCTCTCACGGGGCACCTCAGTAGCAGCTCAAAAAGCTCATTTCTCAGCCATTTTAGAAGCAGCGCCTAAGCTGCCCGCCGTCATTTACAACAGCCCCTACTACGGCTTCGCGACGCGTGCAGACCTCTTCTTTGAGCTGCGTCATCGTTACCCAAACCTAATCGGCTTCAAAGAGTTTGGCGGCGCCGATGACCTACGCTACGCGGCGGAAAACATTACCTCCCAGGATGACGATGTCACCTTGATGGTCGGTGTAGACACGACTGTCTACCATGGTTTCGTCAACTGTGGCGCCACCGGTGCCATCACCGGCATTGGCAATGCCCTCCCCCGCGAGGTGCTCCAGCTCGTCGCTCTTAGTAAAAAAGCCGCACAAGGCAATGTCGAAGCACGCCGCTTAGCCAAAGAGCTTGAGGAAGCGCTGGGAGTTCTCTCCTCCTTCGATGAGGGCGGCGACCTAGTTCTCTATTACAAACACTTAATGGTACTCAACGGGGACTCCGAGTACTCCCTCCACTTCAATGAAACCGACACTCTGAGCGATGCCCAGCGTCACTATGTGGAATCTCAATACGCCTTGTTCCGTACCTGGTATGCCAATTGGTCTGCTTCCTTAGAGAATATCTAAGACTCAGTGGTACACAATTTTTTGCCGCTTAGCAGCCGACTGCTCCAGCACAGCTAATGTGCTGGAGCGAACTCTCTTTGCTAGGAGTTACTCATGCACCGTATGAGTCTGGAGGAAGCCGAGGTACTGGCAAAAGCAGTGCTCAACGCCCAGGGCTTCAATCAAGAACAGACACACGCCCTATCTCAAGCAGTGATAGCGGGGCAACGCGACGAGTGCCATTCACATGGCCTATACCGTTTACTCAACTGCGTTAAAACACTAGCGGCAGGGAAAGTGGTCGCCAATGCTCAGCCAGAAGTGCACGACCACGCCCCAGGCATCGTACGGGTTGATGCCAAAGGAGGCTTTTCGCAACTTGCCTTCGAGGCTGGCTTACCCATTTTAACAGCAAAAGCGCGTGAGCAAGGAATTGCCGCGCTTGCCATCAATCACTGCGTACATTTTTCAGCCTTATGGGTTGAGATTGAAGCTATCACAGACCAGGGGTTGGTAGCCCTGGCCTGTAATCCCAGCCATGCCTGGGTGGCTCCCGCGGGTGGCAGTCGCCCATTACTGGGCACAAACCCGTTGGCCTTTGGCTGGCCGCGCCCTAATGGTCAGCCACCATTTATCTTCGACTTTGCTACCAGTGCCATTGCTCGCGGTGATATCGAACTCCATCACCGTGAAAATAAGCCGATTCCCGAGGGTTGGGGTATCGACCGTTTAGGGCAGCATAGCCAAAACCCTGCTGACGTATTAGACGGCGCACTCCTTACCTTTGGCGGCCATAAAGGCTCTGCCTTATCGATCATGATTGAGCTTATTGCTGGCCCACTCATCGGTGACTTAACCAGCGCTGAATCACTAGCATATGACGATGGAGCCGGAGCTTCCCCCTATCACGGCGAACTCATACTCGCTATGGATCCTGAGCGCTTCCTGGGGAGTTCGATCGAGGATTATATGGCCCGGGCTGAAAATTTGTTCTCGTCGATCATAGCCCAGGGCGCTCGCTTACCTTCGCAACGACGATATACGGCACGGCAACGCACTCAAAAAGAAGGTATTTCAATTCCAGAATCCCTATATCAGGAGTTGTCACGCCTAGCGCGATTATGACGGCTCTTTTCTTACCTAACATTAGCGTTATTCTAACGACGGAGACGAGCATGACATTGCAAGGCAAAATGCTGATTGGCCAACAAGCAGTACAAGGCTCTCGTGACGCCATTTACGCCATCAATCCAGCGAATAATGAACGTCTTGAACCCGCTTATTTAGGTGGCTCCCAGGAAGAGGTAGAAAGGGCCTGCGAGTTAGCTTGGCGCTCATTTGACAGCTACCGCGAAACGCAGCTGGAAGCACGGGCACAGTTTCTCGAGACCATTGCAGATGAGATAGAAGCGCTCGGAGATACACTGATTAACCGAGCAGTGGCCGAATCTGGCCTTCCCCAAGCCAGGATTCAAGGGGAGCAAGGACGAACTTGTAACCAACTACGGTTATTTGCAAAAACCCTACGCAATGGTGAATGGCTAGATGTTCGAATTGATCCGGCCATGCCTAACCGTCAGCCCATGCCGCGCGCCGATTTGCGCCAACGCCATATCGCGCTTGGCCCAGTCGCTGTGTTTGGTGCAAGCAATTTTCCGCTGGCTTTCTCCGTCGCCGGCGGCGATACCGCATCAGCGTTAGCGGCGGGATGTCCCGTTGTCGTCAAGGCTCACTCTGCACACCCAGGAACCAGCGAATTAGTAGGGCGTGCGATTCAAACTGCCGTCAAGCGGTGTGATCTTCCCGAAGGCGTATTTTCGCTAATTTTCGGCTCTGGCCGAGAGGTTGGGCAGGCATTGGTTGCGCATCCTTACATCAAAGCAGCCGGGTTTACTGGCTCCCGCAGCGGCGGCTTGGCACTATGGAAAACGGCACAGTCGCGCCCTGAGCCAATCCCTTTCTATGCTGAAATGAGCTCCATCAATCCAGTATTCCCTCTACCAGCGGCACTGGAGTCACGTGGTGCCAGCATGGGGGCAGAATTCATTAGCTCTTTGAATATGGGAGCTGGCCAGTTTTGTACTAATCCTGGGTTAGTCATTGCCGTAAAGTCTAAGGGGCTAGACGCGTTCATTGCAGCGGCACGTCAAGCGGTTGAGAACAGCAGCGCTCAAACCATGCTTACGCCCGGTATTCATCAAGCCTACACCAACGGTGTGCAAGCCCTTACCTCGACAGGTAAAGTCCACGAAGTAGCTTGCGGTCAAAAAGGAGCTGGCCCAAATCAATGCCAAACAGTTCTTTTTGTAACCTCTGCGGCTCATTTTCTGGCTGAGAAAACGCTGCAGGAGGAAGTTTTTGGCGCGTTGTCGCTGGTAGTGGAATGCCAAGACCAGAACGAGGTTCAGCGCGTCGCGGAGGCGCTTGAAGGCCAGTTGACCGCAACCCTTCAACTGGAGGATGCCGATCAGGAAGTTGCTCGCAACCTGCTGCCAATTTTGGAACGTAAAGCGGGCCGGCTACTCGTCAATGGCTGGCCAACAGGCGTCGAAGTTTGCGATGCCATGGTTCATGGTGGCCCTTTCCCGGCAACGTCAGACTCACGTACCACGTCTGTCGGTACCGCAGCTATTTTTCGCTTTTTACGTCCTATTTGTTATCAAGATCTACCGGATGCACTTTTGCCAGAGGCATTGCAGCATAGCAACCCACTGTCACTTAAACGCCTAGTTAATGGAGAACGTGAAGACTGATCAATAGGAGTTTGCGCCGCTCTCCTATGGGGAGAGCGGTGCATCATGTATTGATCCATGCAAGCTGGTCAACGGTTCAATTAGTAACCATTCAGCTACCAGCCATGGACATCTATATAGGTTTGTATAAAATGTGCAACTTAACTTTCAGGATGGACGTGAACCATGGCGACATTCAAAACACGAGCACACTTCGTCGCCGACGACTTACGCAAACGTATCCTTGGCGGTGAGTTCAAGGGCGGTACTCAACTTCGTCAGGACGCCCTAGCCAGCGACTATGATGTCAGCCGCATTCCTGTCAGGGAAGCTTTGCTAACCCTCGAATCAGAAGGGCTAGTAGAGTTTCATGCTCATCGTGGCGCTTTTACCACCGAGCTTTCCGTCAGCAAAATTCGTGAACTTTTTGAGCTACGAATTCTGCTTGAGACCTATGTGTTTAGGCATGCCATTGATAACCTCACTGAAGCAGACCTCGATAAAGCTGAGGATATACTGCGCAAATATGACGACGCTCTAAATCGCGGTGGCGAAGTCGACAATTGGAGTGAGTACAACTATGCCTTTCATTTGGCGCTTTATGCGCCGGCCGAACTTCCAGAAACACTCGCTATCATTCATCAGTTAAATACCAAATCAGACCGCTATATCCGCATGCAGCTCGTCTACTCCCAAGAGATCACGAAGGCTGAAAAGGAACACCACGAATTGCTGGAGCTGGCGCGCCAACGCGACACCGATAATGCCTGCCAGCTGCTTAAAACCCACATTGAAGACGCCTGTGGAAGTATTATCGCGGTACTTGAAAAGCGTTCCAACCAAGCAGAGGCACTTTGAAACATAAGTGCCACTTTCACTACCCGGCTCCAACCATAGTTGCCTCTCCCCTCTCTTCTACTTAAGTTATAAACACTACGTCTAGCACCACTTACCCTCTTTATATACCTCGGCTAGCTAACGCTAGCGCCTTCCGGCTATTCGAATAGCTTCAGTGGATTAATCCCCATTTCTATCGTTCATATCCATCAGGAATCATTGCACTGCTCGCAAGTTTCATTTTTACCGCTCGCTACTTGCCCTTTGCTATCACACGGCGCTCCTCTCCTGCCATTTCTTACCAATATTTGTCGTTGACGGTATTGATCCAATTCACAAACCTGAGATATATTTTATACAATCTACAAAAAATAGAATTAAGGAAGCTTCATGAATCCACGAAGCACTAAGAGTAGCGGCTCTAACGAGGATGCCGATGTCATCGTTATCGGTGCAGGAGTGGTCGGTAGCGCTTGCGCCCTGTCATTGAGCCAACAAGGCTTGCGTGTTTTGGTGCTAGACAGCCACCAACATCCGGGTATGGGTGCCTCGTTTGGCAACGCAGGCCATATGGCAACGGAGCAGGTTTTTCCTATTGCCGACTCAGCCATTGTGAAGCGACTACCCAAAATGTTACTGGACCCAATGGGGCCGCTACGTTTGGATTGGCGCTATGTTCCCAAGGCCCTACCATGGTTCACTCGACTACTTTGGAATCTACGTAAGACTCCCTATCAAGCCAGCGTGGCAGGTATCCGTGCTCTCAATGAAAATAGTCTGGATGCTTGGCGTCGACTGCTCGACACTATAGATAGCAGATATCTGCTAAAAGAGGACGGGTCTCTCCTAGTTTATGAAAAAGACAGCGCTGCCGAAGAGTTAGCAGCACTTCACACAAGGATGACCGAGCAGCAAGTAGCCGTTGAATACTGGCAAGCCAATGCAATTAAAGACATCGCTCCTCAATTGTCAGACAGCATTAAAGGCGGGCTATTCTTCCCTGACACCGCACATACGATTAATCCCTCACAGATCGTTAACTCACTCGTATCCGCAGCTAAAGCCAATGGAGTGCAGTTTAGACAAGAAAACGTCGTATCAGGCCAAGACCATAGCAACGGTGTGACGCTGAAGACCGCGAGTTCGACCTCCTTCACGGCTGGCAAAGTTGTTATTGCATGTGGAGCTCATTCTGCCCATCTCACTGCCACACTAACGGGTACCAAAGTTCCTCTTGATACTGAGAGGGGCTATCACCTGATGCTGCCTCATGAACGGCACCGCCTGCCTATGGCGGTTACCTCGTTGGAGCGTCGTTTCATCATGACGCCCATGGATGAGGGATTACGCTTGGCAGGTACCGTCGAATTTGCCGGGCTCCATCGACCAGCCAATATGCAACGCGCTTGGCAATTGCACAAACTCAGCCAGGGGCTCTTCAAAAACGACTTGGATACTACCGAAGCTAAAACCTGGATGGGCTTTCGTCCCTCGTTACCCGACTCACTCCCTATTATCGATAGCGTTAAAAGCGGCAGAGTCCTACTAGCTTTCGGGCACCATCACCTTGGCCTTACTCAAGCCGCTATTACAGCCGAAATTATTAGCCAGCTGGCCAAGCAAGAAAACCAACAAGCTCAACTGCACTGCCAACTGCCCATTGATTTATCTCCCTATCGGCTAAGCCGATTTTCCTAGCAAGCGACACCAACCCTAAGAACAACGTCATAGGAGCTATTATGTCTTCACCAAAAGGTCTCGCAAGACTGCCTAACATGATAGAGGTTTTTGCGATCATGTTCGGCTTTATAGCCATCATGTTTGTCAGTATCAGCTTACTTGAACTCCCGATACAACTTGCCTTGTTCGCCTCTTGGTTTTTGATTATGGGGCTGGGCTTAAAACTTAAACTTTCCTACGAAAACATGCAGGAAGGGCTTATTAAAGGTATTCATAATGGCATGGAGGCCGTTCTGGTGCTCACTACCGTGGGGGCGCTGATTGGCACCTGGATTGCAGGCGGTATCGTACCGAGCATCATTTATTACGGCCTGTCAGTTATGAATCCACAGATTTTCCTTTTTGCAGCTTTTATTATTTGCTCCTTAACGTCTCTAGCTACCGGTACTTCCTTTGGTACAGTGGGAACGGCTGGGGTAGCGATGATGGGTATCGGTCACAGCTTTGGTATCCCGCTACCACTGGTTGCTGGCGCCGTGATATCAGGCGCGTACGTAGGTGATAAAATGTCACCGCTTTCCGATACAACAGTGATGACTGCGTCACTATGTAAGGTGAACCTTATAGACCATATTCGCTCGATGATGTGGGTTAGCGGGCCTGCGGTTATCATCGCGTCGATACTGTTCATCACCGTTGGTTTTTTCTATATCAGCGACACAGCAGACACATCTCAAGCAGCAGCGGCTATGCAGGCTCTAGAAAGCCACTTCACAATAACGCCTTGGCTGCTGCTTCCAGCGGCCGTTGTTATCATCCTATTGACTCGTCGCTTGCCAGCCATCCCTGTCATCACATTAGGTGCGCTCCTCGGCAGCATTTGTGCTTGGCTAGTGCAGGACATGAGTCCCGTTGATGCGATCCAAACCGCCTATTCCGGCAATGCAATGCAGTCTGATGAAGCGTTTCTCAACACTCTTCTTAACCGTGGCGGAATAGAATCTATGTTGGGTGTCGTTGCCCTCATCCTTTTTGCGCTTGGTTTAGGCGGTTTAATGGAACGGGTCGGCATCCTACAGGCTATCAGCCAGGGGTTTCTCAGCTGGGCCAACAATCCAGGTCGGCTTACCCTTTCAACCATGTTGGGTGGCTTCTTCGGTAACTTCTTTGGTGGCGCAGCCTATGTCTCACTCATTACCGCCAGCACGATAACTGAGAAAAACTACGACAAACAGGGGATCGATCGTCGCGTTCTCTCTCGTAACGCAGAAGCAGGCGGTACTATTACAACGCCTATGGTGCCATGGACAGACGGCGGTGTATTTATGGCCGCCACCCTCGGTGTTTCAACACTGAGCTACCTGCCATTCCTTTGGTATCACATGCTTGTACTGGTAATCGCTATCTTCTATGGCTACGCCAACATTGCTATTTGGAGAACCTCTCCAGCAGATAACGTCGAACAAGCAACCACTCATCAACGCAGTGTACCCGTAGCTTGATCGCCTAAAATCACCTCAAGCTTTTGGCTTTCCAATAAGCTAAACACGTAAAAAAACTCCGGTTTGTAAATAATTCAAACCGGAGTTTTTAGTTTTTAATTTCAAGAAAAAATAACCTTATGCAGATATATACAGCAGCGTTTGGCGTATTTCTAAGGTGTCATAGCCGCTTTTTCCATTAAATACTCTGCAACCGCCTGATAGGCGGGAAGTGAAGTCGGGTCATTAGCCGCATTTCCCGCCACCGGGTGCGATGCAAAACGCACAATGACCATCTCAGCGGTGGGGTCAATATAAATGGTTTGTCCATGCACCCCTCTTGCGGCAAAGGCGCCATGCTCGTTATGCAGAGACCACCACATGCCACGGTAGCTACCGCCCGGTAAATAACGGTATCCCGCGGCGGCAAACGCTTGCCTGTCGCCGCCTTCCCGAATGCGCTCAACCGCCGCTGCGGGAAATAGCCGCTCACCGTCCATTACGCCTTCATTGAGCACCAACTGGCCGATCCTGGCCAGATCCCGAAGGCCAGCGCTCAAACCGCCCCCTGCGAACGGCGTACCAATGGAGTCCACGGTAAAGTAAGCATCCTGCTCCATGCCTAACCGCTGCCAAAGACGCGATGACAGCAATGACGCCACCGATTCACCCGTCGTACGCGCAATCACCCAGCCAAGTGCATCGGTATTAATCGTTTTATAGCCAAAGACCTGCCCATGCTCCCCTTCCGGTTGTACCGTTGCGAGATACTCATAATAAGTACGCGGCCCAGTGTAATCGTCTGGCTTGGGGAGCGGGCTTGCCGCTGCATTATAGGCCCAGATCTCAGCGTTGGGGTCACTGTAATCTTCGCTGTAAGCAAGGCCTGTGGTCATCTCAAGTAGTTGTTTCACCGTGGCGTTACCAAAAGCACTATCGGCAAGTTCCGGTAAAATATCACCCACCAGCGCTTGCTCATCCAGCACGCCTTCTGCCACCAATATCTCACCGAGCAAGCCGGTCATCGATTTAGTCACCGACATCGCGCCATGCTGGCCCGTTTCATCCAAACAGCCAGAGTAAGTCTCATACACCACTTGGCCTTGATGAAGAATCAGCAGGCCGTCGGTGTAGTTTTCATTTAGCAAAACCCCGCGTAAACCCTCGCCCAATCGGGCGGGGATACAAGCGGGAACCGCGCAGCGGTTCTAATCAGGTGTAGCCTGACTCTGCACATACTCTCTCAGTGTTTCGATAGTTGCCCCACCGGCACTACA